>Ga0255336_100064_pt1 | contig 258255 bp, 296 predicted proteins | sample MeOH1_35cm_T3_17_FD_189102 | JGI IMG/M metagenome (GOLD analysis project Ga0255336, IMG submission 189102) | Sandy soil microbial communities from University of British Columbia, Vancouver, Canada - MeOH1_35cm_T3_179 | ecosystem: Engineered > Artificial ecosystem > Sand microcosm > Unclassified... | reverse complement strand
ATCTGCGCCATGCATCAGCCGCGATTCATCGTTGGGAAGGGTCGTTCCCGTGACAAGGTCATGGCCAACCTACCACTTCCAAACACCGGCGTTGTCAGGCCCGTGTAGACTTCTTCCGCATTCACATCCTTCAACTTGCCGTTGAGAATGAATTCGTTGCCCTTGGTCCCCAAGCAGACGGTGACCTTCCGGCCCAGCAAGACAAACGTGAAGACGTCGCCGTATTTCTCCCGGCAGGCGAAGAAGAACGAGAAGGGATCCATTCCGTACCAGATACTGGCGATGAGATTAGCCGCCTGCGCGCGTCAGGACCCCACCACTGTGTCCTTGCACTTACGTGTTCCCCAGGAACGGGAAGATGGAGAACACCTCCGGCGGCTGAGTCTTGTCATGGAAACAAAGCTGGCGCAACACGTTGAACGCGATGGCGCCGGCCAGTATCGCGGCGAACCCGAGGAGGACGACCTGCCACAGAGGTAGGGCATGGAGCAGATACTCGACGCCCCCGTGGACTGTCGCGAGAAGACCCATGTTGTCGCAGACGCTCAAGGGTGTGTGGAATGAAGAAGCGGTGCAACAACTGCGGTGTAGATTGAGCGACTATATCTCAACCACTGGATGCGCAGGGGTTCTTCCCAAAAAATAAATGCCAGGTACGCAGGACATCTAACTGGCTGGGAGCTTGCGGTTGGGTGGGGCTCAATTCCTGGTTCCGTGGTCGCACCACTTGGTGGTGGCCTGCTTCCACTGCAATGTCGTCAGCGCGTCACCTGCGTCCGGCCTAGATCTTGCAGCATCCTTTCTGCTCCAATGGTACGACGTCGAGCCGCTCAAGATTATAGACCAGGATGTGTGTGTCCCCTCTGGATACTCCCTCGTGGAGATCTGCTCACCGCTGGCAGGATGAAATCTCAAGTATGGACTCGGGATGACGAGTTATCACGGAACCCACCCAGTAAATACAGGAAGCGTATCAGGCATGGAGAGATGGCGCCACTCGATCAAGCTGTAAGACTAAAACAGAATCGGCGCTGAAGAAATCCAAACTGATATTTGGTGAGTTGGAAATCGCTAATTTATCATCCGTAATGTCCACCTCTTGCCAGCAATGAGACCTCATTAGACCAGCCCCCACTCACGAGCTGAATCATCGATTTCTCTGGCTGCAAGAGCTGGAAGAGGAACTTGACAAAGAGGCCAGACGCACATTTATTGACGGCTCCGTGGCCAGATACTTGACATCCGACGAGTGCACAACAGATTGTCGAGGCTTCTGAACAAGAATAAGCGATTCCTGTTCACTAGTTCAGGCACCCCACTGGCGAAAAGGTATGCAGTTTGGTCCGGACTGGATGAGAAATGGCAGGTAGAGGCAGGTAGAGGCAGGTAGAGGCAGGTAGAGGCAGGCAGAGGCAGGCAGAAGCAGACAAGCAGGTAGCGTCACACGAACAAGTTGTCGATGGCGTGAATGATTTGAGAAGGCTATTCGACGCCGTGGCATTAACATAATTATCCTTTGGTAGAGCTAGGGTACAATGGCCCAGAGATGTGTCTGACGAGAACGGCTTCGTCTGACCAGTCTGGACACATAAATCAAACAGCTCTCGATTTCCAACTTTGTTCAAACAATCGTGATGAGACTTTTGAACCGAATCCACGGACCGTATCTCTCAAGATTGAATCGAAACCCGACAAGCCAGGTGTCTATGACCGGCATGGGAATCCTCTTTCTAGGTCTTGAACAGTCACGATAACAATTTTGCGGCCTCCCTTGTTGCCCAATTCACCTAGTCATTCTGCAAAACAGCTCCATCCTCTGTATACACTGTCAAGAGCCCAATCGCGTGCTGCCAGGCCCAATAAATCCAATTTTTGGCCGACCCCGGATCCGTACTGATGGAGGAATTAAAAAGGAAAAGTTGCTGATGTGAATCTTGCCACTTGGTCTGAAGCCCAAGTCCGAGATGACTCGCTTGCGATGCGAAAACAACGCCAAAAAGACAATCAGTGCGTGGTACAGGGTATTCGGTGTCGACGAGACAATGACGCAGGTGAAAGCCGCATAAAGAGATCGAGTCTTTTTTCTCGACCGGCTGCCCGAGCTGGGAAGCCCGACACTAATATGATTCGCCGTTCCATGGTTGAGACGACGATTGATATCGGCTCCGATCGGGGAGGGTCTGATGCGGGTGGTGAAGTGGTGCGGCGTTGGGGGTCGGAGTGGGAGGAGCAACAAATTGGTTCGGCGCGTTGAACGTCTTCTGGGTCACACCAAACATCTCCCCTTCTGGCGTGATGGGCGGCGTGTAGAGACCGTGCTGGACGATGGAGGGGAAGGGGGGGGTCTTCTGCGGCGTGGCGAATGTTTGGAAGTACCCGCTGTGGACAGGTTTGGAGGCGACCAACGGCGGGCTCGGCTCGTACGACGGCGTCAATGGCGCTCTGCTCGATGCCTCGATGACGGCCCGGCGAGCGAGGAACGCGGAGAGCAGCCTCGACACGCCGGCATGGCGTGCGGAGGCATACTTCCGCGACAAAATCTGGGACGGCTCTTGCACCTTCTGCAGGAGTTCCATGACGGTGGTACTGCAGAAGCGAGAGGCATACTCATTGTGCCGGGCTTGCGGTCGGCCCAAGATATGTCGAGCCAGGGCCAGGGCGGCCAGGGCGCGAGTGGACGACTGCTTGGACACAAAGTCGCGGTGATAGAGAGCAATCTCGAGAATGTACAGGGTCAAGTTCTCGGCCTCGGGGTCGTAGACACCATCCTTGGTGGCCAGGCGCATGAAACTATCGACCGTGGGATGTCCAATGGCCCATCCCAGCGTCGACAGGACATGCCACTCCATTTGCAAGAACATGTCATCGTCGTAGAGCGAGCAACACATGGACTTGAGCTCTTTGATCGTCGGCACCTTCTCTTTCTTGTCTCCGTACTTGGCCGCGATCAAGAGCGCCGCGCAGCCGACGAGTTGATAGTGACGTTTGTAGACGACTCGCTTTGAGCAGTATCGATCCAGCAGGTTGACCGTCAGGAACAGTGTTTCCGGCAAGAGCTGGAAAGCCGAATGAGCTTCAACGAGGAAGTCCAGCAGATACGGGCGCATAAACCACTGGATCTCGGTCTGGATGTCGATCGATTCGACGTCGGCGATGGTGTCGGCCTGGAAACCGTAGTCAGCACACGTCTTTCGTCCAAGGCCATACAGACACGCACATCCATCCGCAACATGTGTTCGAGCATGTCGTGCTGGTACTCGTCCGCATCTCTTCTGGATAATTCCGACGCGAGGAGATGTTGCCGCTGTCGAGCAATTTCCTTGGCATAGTTGGTATTCTTGATCTGTGGCGGAACAGGGTCATCGAAGACCTCGACAATTCCGCTCTCATACCCGCTGTCATTGGATGCAAAAGAGGAGACCCTGTTGAACGAGGCCATCATGGCAATCGTGTCCTTGTCTGAGGCTGACAGGTGTTGTCGACGAGCAGAATAACGAAGGTGAAGGGATGGCTGTCGTCGTGTGATATATGGGAGTTTGAAGGAGTGGAATGGTCAATGAACCGGACAAGGGTTGAAGGATGAGGTAGACGGGGTGTCGACACAAAGCTGGAGGTGGCCAGGACCAGAGACTGAAATGGTCGTCTAGACTCAGAAGCTGAAGCACGGAAAAAAATTAGCGGGCTCACGATGCGAGGCAGTCTGCGAGGGGCCCCACTGACAGAAAGGGATGAGAATGGGACAAGGTCAGAATAATCCTTGTCGCCGGGGTCAGCACAAGTGCGTCCTCATCTGGCCAGGGATCGATCGGAATGGCAAGCAGATTAGGTGCTCGTGCGTCGGTACTGTGAAGGGCGAATAAACGCCTCCACTTTATCGAGCTTCAGCTCTCGTCAAGAATGTGGGTTGAAAAGCCGCCAAAAAACCACAAGCAGAGCTCGGGTTTCTGGACGAGGATTAGCTAGATCCGATTGATGGCAGCCGGAGTGGTGAGAGCACCGACTGACCTCTCAATCTCGCAGGCCTGCTAGATGTGGGACAGCGAGGGGCTATTCTCAATCTTGTCGACTTGACCTGGAGAGTGCTGGTGCAGCTGAGACTTGCAGGAAGCGACGTGGAATCTGTACAATGAATTGGTCAGTGTTTGTTGCAACCGGATTCGACATTCAACTCGGTGCAATTCAGGAAGACTCCAGAAGTGAAACGGAAGGCGAATCGGAAGGCGAATCGGAAGGCGAATCGGAAACCGAATCCTGCTTGTGTGGCCGGGCTTTGTCGTTCCTTACACGCCGGCGGACGGGCGCAGACATCTCCACGTTGGGCGTAGACTCCATTTCCAGGCAGAGATATCCTCCTTCACTGCGTCGTGCCGAGTACACCTGTTGCTTCTCCTCGCTCGACACCAGCTAAGCCGACACCAGCTGAAGCCAACACCAATGTCCTCCTCCTCTTGTCCATGCCCTAAGGGCCATTGCATGTATCTCTATCACATTTGTGTCGTACCTCGGTGAGGTGAAAGGTAAAGGGTGAACGGCCAAGTCGAGGGGAGGTGAGTGTGAAGGACGGTGAGTGAGTGCCGGTGGTCGTAACGGCCATGGGTAATCGGCATTAATGCCTCGTGTCGGTCCATGAGGTCGACGATCCTGGTCCTCCAGGGTAGGCGATTGCAAGGTGCATTGACTGATGTAGGGCTCATTTTTTCCCTCGCCGGAACGGGGGTCGACGAGGTAGGATCTTACTTACAACTTGGCACGAAGACGTCAAAGTTGCTTCCTATGTACGGATGGTGCAGTCTGCTATCCAGAACGACTGCAAAACGAAGGAGGTGCAAGTTCAGCAGCTGCTCAGGCAAGGCTCAGCAGGAGAGGGTGGGAGCGGATTGGCCAAGGAGAGTCGAGGACATGGAGATACAAACCGGCGGAGGCACAGCGTATCTTCCGTCCAGCGACGGGGAGGAGGGGGAGGCGGAGGATATGAGGACAGAGGACGGTGGCCTCGCGGGATGCAGAAGGGATAACGAAGAAAAAACGAAGGAACAGGAGAAGACAGAGATGAAGGTGGAGAGTGGAGTGTGCGAAGGTGACAGGAGTCGCGTTGGGATGATTGGGTGCAGGACGGCCCAGACGCTTGCAGGGATATCCAGCCGCCTCAGAGGCCATCAGCCTGAAGTCAGGTATGATGAGCAAGCTGGAAGCGGCCTGGGACAAGAAACGCGCCCCCGCGACGACGCCTTTCTAACCACCTTACTACTGTACCACCAGGCCCGCCAGTCCACCGTCCATCGAGGCCACCCAGCCAGCTTCCGCCCCCCCCTATGGCTAGCCAACGTCAGCCAGCCGGGTGCTGCTGGTCCAGGCACGCCTCGCACGCCTTGCAATCCCTCACACCAATGACGGCGTCGTCCATTTGCAACTGGTGCCCGTGCCTGTGTCTGTGTCAGAGCCGTCGAAATACTGTACCACGTACGAGGCACCACGTATCTATGACCGACCCAGCGACCGCCGCTCCGTGTCACGACTAGCTCAAGACAATCTCGTTGTGCCTGGTTGCCCACCTGCCAATGCCGTGTGCGATGATCCAAAGGACGGCCAGCCGCACGGCTGCCTGGCTGACATGGCCTGGTGAGCCCAGAGGCAAGGAACCAGCCTTGTCGAAGGCATCACGCTACTGTAACTGACTGTTCGCGGCCAGACTTGGCTTTTTCCTGATCTGGGGGGGGAGCTTTGTGCCCTGCCCTGCTTTGACTTCCGTTCTAGCAGGTTGACTTCTTCCCAGGCCGGCGCTATATCTTTGACATTCAACAGCGCTGGTCGAGGCCAATCGTTATGGTTGATTACCGGCGTCTTTGGAGGGGATTTTCTTTTCCTTTTTTCCTTCCGTGTATCCGTGTCATGTTTCCTCGCGGCCGATACAGCACATGGTCATGGTCGCGCTTTTGGTCGTTTTCACCAGAGCGCGTCATCCCGCGCCCATTGGTGGACTTCCGCTGCCGGTTCCTGTTGCTCGCTTCGTCCAATGCAGGGCCGATCTCTGACGCGTTTTGGTGCTGAATGCCAGGATCCCAGCTTGACCCGGCCGACAGGTTCGATTTGCTCTCGCTCGCTCACCTTGACGTGAAGTGGTGCTGGGGGCGCCACACTCGTGCTGTGCTGGCATCTCTGGCGACAAGGAATTAATTCAAACCCGTCCACGGCATGTCGCCCCGCTGAAGGCGCATGGCCTTGTCCTGCGGGTGTGCCGTGCAATCACGACTGCAGGAGACGCTAGAAACAGAGAAACAGAGATCTCCCAGTGGCGAGTTCATGGGCCTCAACCCAAGGCTCACCGTGCTGTTCGTCGCGCCATGTTGCCAGGAACCGAAACGTTTGCGGTCGCCATGTCTGGGTCGTCAACGACGGTCACGTTAGCAAATACAAGACACGGTCCATTTCTGTCGGGTGCTGTTGGCAACGTCTGAGCAGGGCCAAAGGGCAGGTAACTGGCAGGTTGTCAGGACCGCCAAAGGCTGCCTCGTGCAACTGGACACGCATGAAACGGTCTCTCTCTTTGTCATTTCGATCGTCGCTGCCTCTATGCTGTATACTGAACTTGCCATCACGTGGTGGAGGCTGGGGTCAGCTTCTAGTACTGCGCTAAAGCGAGGATGGCGCCATTGGCGCGAAAAGAAGGAGATGGTGCTGAGACACGGAAAGTCTGTGGGCATCAGATCGGCATTAGTGTCCCTTGGAGAGTTTGAGGCGTACATGGAGATTCAGCTGAGCAAGTACTGCAGACGTCGACCCTTGGTCTGGAGTGGGCAGTGTTGAACAACGAAGAAAGACGGCCTTATGGCCGCTTGGGCCTGGTCCATCATTCCCCTCCTGTCGCTGTTCTTCACAGCTTACCTGAGTGTCGATGACGGGACGGCAGCGACGAATATCCACATCGGATGGAGTTTAAATGCTGATTCAGATAAAGTTCACAATAACACCTTGTGGGCCAGCCACGACCCCGGCTGGCTAGTGGAATTAGAACTGCACATTACACCGCAAAGGCACCTCAAGGTTGAACGCGGCGCGAGAGACGCGCATTGACACGCGACTCCAATTTGCTAAAGTGATTGCAGCGCCCGAGTCCAGGCCGCGGCGGGGTTTACCTGGACAGCTGTCACTTACAGCCGATCTTTTCCCCGCCTCTCCCTTTTGCATTGGCCGTGACCGAGCTGTGACCTCCAAAGTGGTCCCGGCAGCTGTCAGAGTGTGATGAATATTTATGTAAAAGAAAAAAGAAGGACGTTTTGATCGTTTGAGTCATCACCAATCTGACTTGGATTTTTTCCGAAGCTCTCACACTGGGTGTGAGGCCCGACTGGCCTTCAGTTTCATTCCTGTCCAGAATCCGAGCCATGAGAGTCCAATCACTCGCCCGAGGAGGACATGAAACAAACTTTGAGCTCATGCCGATCCTGGGCCGAGGTTTGGAGCCGGGCACATCGAGATCTGCGGTCTTTGGGAGAAAGCTTTGATATCCGCGTGAGGAGCAAAAGGTGCTCTGAGCTTGTCTTCTGATCGCCGAACAGCAATAACCCGGTCTCCTCCTTCCAGGACTTTGACCTCAGCACTGGGCAGTCTCTTTGCACAACCGAAGACACAACTGTCACCGTTTGGCCTCTTCTCCAGGAAGGGAGTCTGCCATTCCAGCGCTTGCATCATGATGACACTCAAGCATCTCCTAACCCCTTGCCACTGTCGACGGCGACCGTCTTCGATTGTGAGTGCCCTGTGCTCTCACAACACCTATCTAGCGTCGAGTTTCTCTGGACCTAGTAACCATCGGCGCGAATACTCCTTTTCTCCTATCAAAGCAATGCGAGGTCCAGGAGATATGAACGCTCAGGCTCCGCCAGCATGATGCTGGACTCATGACATTCCCCATCTCGTCTTGAAGACAGATTGACGTATGCCGATGCGCCGACGACCTCTACTCCTCGACCTGGTTCCTTTCCTATTCTCAGCCACTCTATCGCACTCTGCTCCGCATGGAGTATTGTCAGACGTGGGCGAGCACCCTCGCTTCTCTTTCGTCTACTGTCCGTTGATGCTGTTCTCTCTGTGGGTGTGGATGTGTGTTACCGCTCTCGTGGAGCACCGACAGAGCAGCCCAGCAAACTGCGGAGCTGTTCGGTGTTGGTCCACTTCGGATCTTGAAACGGCAGCTCTGCAGGCTTATTCCAGCACAACGGTGAGGTAGTATAAATGTAAGCGGGGAGACCATGGTGACAATAGCCAGGAGATAGAAAGCAGTGAAGCGGGACGACATCGCAGTCAGAAATTGTAGCGATGAGCCAGTCCGAGGAGACCGATCTTCACCACGGTTGGTCCAAATGGAGATCTCATCACGCTCAGGAACAGAACGATCAGAGTAGTCCCAGGAGAAGCTGGAGGTTGATTTGTTAGAAGCTTCCTGTTTCAAGAGACGCCGAGTTGCACATTGAGCTCTTGCCTCGATGGGCAGCATGAATACCAAACAAATATTGAGAACATAGCTCAATTAAGAGGCTCAAAGATTAAAGAGAGGTCCAACAGGACATGAATTTCACCTGCTGAGAGAAGATAGGGCTCCTATCTGCCAACGCTGCCAGTTCGTTCAGACCCTTCTTCTTCCACTGCTACTGCTGGGCCGTGCTGTCGTGCTTGCACGGCTGGGACCGACTTTCTTCACCTTGGTCTCTGTTTCCGAGCCCGGCGAATTTGTCTTCCCAACTCCTCCCCGGGGGCCGCTCGTGACGTTGGTTTCCTTCTCATGTGCCGCCGTGGTGGGACTGTTCCAATAGTAGACCATCTGGGCGGCGAGAATGGCATTGAAGACAAAACCAGCGACAAAGCCGTACAAAATCAACTTGTCGTCCACCTCTTGCAGCGTCGTGTAGATGCGACTCAGGCTGCCGGCCAAATAGTTGAACACGGCAAAGGCAGACAACTGGCCGGTTCCCCCTTGGCGGTACACCGTGATGATTTGTGGCAGCTTGCTGGCAATGCTCAGGGCACCGGCGCCAGCCTGCAGGCTCGTCATTTGACTCGTGCTCACGAGGGTGTCAGAGATCAAAAGCGCATAGATGGCACCACCCACCGCCGCCACGAATGCACCTGCCTCGGCCGTCTTTCCGGAGTAGATCAAGATGAGGACACTGATGAAGACGTCTTGTACCAGGATCAAACTGGTTTCTCCATATGTGCTGAACGGAAATTCGTTGCGCACGTTATATGCGAAAGTGATGAGGAAACTGGCCGTCTCGAGGACGTAGCTGGAGAAGGAAAGGCCCTCGGCGGACCGCGACCGCACAAGTTTGATGATTTGCGGCACTTTGACAATGGATGCAGCAGTGATGATACCAATACCCAGCGCTTTCGAAACGGCGAGGGACAGACACTCGGGATGTGAGGAGATGTCGAGGTCGAGGAGGAGGGCTTTGTGGCAATGTGTCCCCAAAACGCTCACGATGGCATCGTTGACGGGTCCGGGAAGAGCAGTGGTGATCGGAAGGAGATATGGTTTCAGGGGGTCAAGCACAGCCTTTTGTACGTGTTCCATTTCGAAAGACGGGAAGACCGTGAAAGGACTGCGTTCGTGGTGCACACCAGGAGTAGGATTAATTAGAGGCACTCTGGGTGAGTTGTGAAGAAGTCGCGAATTGGCGACAAAAGGACACCTGGAGCCACCTGCCAAGGGGAACGGGCGCAGGTGATCACATGACACAGGGGATTCAGCCTTGAGCCAGTGTGCCCGCCTCACACCACTCTTTTCAAGCAGAGTGGGCTTTGAGAACTATTCCACTTTGGTGGTCTGTCCGCAATCACTCTCACCAGAGCGGCCGCAATATTCCGGTAGGGAAGAAATGCCGTAGTAGAACATTCGAGCATGGTGATAGAGTAGCGTTTTTATACATAGGGCAATGGGAGATTCAACAGGTATCGCCACATGCTTGCGAAATATTTCTAGATCAGGCACCATGGCCTGCTGATGCTGTGGCCGAGATTTGAGGCAACGTTGCTTCCGCCCGGACGTCGTCCAGCACTTGGAGATGATATGTGCTCAACTGATCCCTGGTCAGTGGTGACGGGGAGCCGACAAATTTGTCCTCGCCGTCGGTGTATTTGGGGAACGCAATGACGTCCCTCACACTGGATCGGCCCGTCAACAGCGCCATGAGCCGATCCCAACCGAATGCAAACCCGGCATGCGGCGGGCATCCCGCGTCCAGGGCGTTGAGCAGATGTCGAAAATCCTCTATCCGGTCAGGTTTCATCTTCAACACGTCTCGGAAGATTAACTCCTGCATGTCCGCGGTGTGGATACGGCGAGAACCTCCACCGACTTCAACGCCATTGATCACCAGATCAAAGTGGTCACCGATGACCTCCAAAGGATTCGTGAAAAGCTGGGAAAGGTCCTGGTGTGGCTTCGGTGCGGTAAACGGATGGTGAGTCGAGCAGATGCCAGCATCTCCCCCTTGACCAGGATCGGCGTCTGTGAGGGGCGAAAACAAGGGGAAGTCGGTCACCCAAAGGGCTTCGTATCCCGTCGGTGCGGCAGTCAGACCTTGAGCGATGGCGCTTTGGTGAATGTCGCGGCGCATATTGCCCAATGGTGTCGAACCGCCCGTGAACGGTGCACGGGGTCGGGTTTGAACGATGATGATATCCCCGACGGCAGGGCTGAGCAGTTTTTCCACTTCTGCCGCGCCTTCATGACCGAAACTGGCCAGTCCACTCAAGACTCTGCTGGGGTCATAGACGGCCACGCCCGGCATGCCGGCCGGGTTATTGACATACGTCGCGGAAGAAGGCGCATCCAAGAAATTAGACACAAAAGCTCCGCTCGTTCGAGGATCAGCCCCCAACATGTCGATCTTCATCATTTCCACGATCGGGTCCTCCAGGGATGTCAGCATTTTCTTGAGTTCTGATGGTATCCAACTCTCCACGCGATGGATTTGTGAGTCGAAACGTGTGTCGGGTTTATCCGAGCCGTACAGCGACATTGCCTGCTCGTATGTGTATCGCGGCAGCACGGTCCTTTCCGCATCCACATCCGGGTGGATCGGTTTGACGGACGCGTCCGACCCGGGGCTTCGTAATAGAGTATCACCCATGACCACCGGCCAGAGAGCGTGAAGAAGCACTCCTTCCACGATGCTCATGACATCTTTGCTTTCAGCAAAAGACATTTCCAAGTCGAGCTGGAGCAGTTTCAGCCAATATTCGACCACGGTCAGAATACCGTCCTTACCTGAGTAAACTCCGGCTGTCGGTCAGCCCTTTGATCCTCATCTCGGAAGCATCTCGCGAATTGAAAATATCGCGGCACGGCCGACGCCATCAAGACCTGCTTGTACTGTTGGGGGCTTTGGGGCAGAGCGAATGCCAACCCTCGCTTTCTTGTCGGAACGATAAATTCGCGGGCGCCTTCGGGGGTCGACTTGAACAGAACAGGCGTCTCGACCTCGTCGAAACCCTTACTCAACATGAAATCTCTCGCCTCCGCTGCGGCAATGGTGCGCATACGAATGCGTCCACGCAGCGAATGGTCAGTTCTAAACTGCAGATGGCGTTTCTCCGGCGGCAGCAAAATGTCGTTGCGGGCAACCATGCCGTCCGGAAAGGAATTGAGAGGCTTAATAGACACCGCCGTGATCTCCACGTGGGATATCAGGTCAATCTCGCCGACAAACGGATCGAGTTTGCGGATTGTGTTGTTGCTCTTGTTACTATCCGCATATTCGCGATCCCCTGATGCCTCCTGATTGAACTTTGTCGCGCGTTTTGCCTTCTTCACCGGCGCAGCGCGTCTGGCGAGGAAGCCGTCCACCAGGACCGGTGTGTGGGGAACGATTGATTTGACCAGATGATACCGCTCATCCTCCCACGGCAATGTCGCATTTGGCTTCTTTGCCTCAACATCTTGACGCCCAACCAGGCCGTTCGTCTGGTCATTGCTCATCCGGTCCGCATCTGCTTTCGGTTTTCGAGGTTTGGTCAGAATGACCTGGACGGCCCGTTCCAACCGAGGATCCACCAGCTGCAGGAAGTCGATTTCCCCCGCCGACCGCTGTGATGTGAGATAACCGTACAACTTGACTCGATGTTTGTCATGGGGCTTGTCAGAGCTCTCCGGCGCGTCACGGGTAGCCTGCAAGGCGTCCCAACTCATGACTGAGGAAGTTTGGCCTGTCATGGTGAGCTCTTGTTCGATCAACTCTTAAGCGAACCGTACTGCAGCGTTCAAATTTGAACAACGTCGTCCACTGCTCCGGTGACATGCTCTGGAGCCTGGTTGATGGCTTGAGCCCAGCTCGGCCACCGCCCTGTTTGTCATCTCCCTCCTCTTCTCTTTGCGGTTGTCTCGACCCATCATTTGCTTCTCGCCATGTTCCCGTGGTACCCTCGACAGCAGCAGAGTTGTCCGCTGGCGTATTGTCCTCTTTGGTCGAAGAGGGAGACGACGTGAACGGGCGACGACAAAAGTCAACACACTTTGTCGGCGTCACAGAATGACTGTTTGTCCCGAGCTGTCGAACGTATCGTGAGATCTCGATATAGCTCTGGCGCAGCCGGGAGGCACGAGTCAGTGTCGTTGCCGCGATCATGTCCCATATGTTGCTATTCGGGGACTGTAATCCAGATAACACAACACATATCGTATCACACTCGCCGTCGCGCTGAGAAGGACGGGCAGAGTCTGGTTCCGCAAAGTGGTATTTCAAGCCAAGGCAATTGAATACGGAAGTGGAGATTCAAACTGGAATCCCCAAGGTCGGAGCTCCCAAGCCGCAGCCGCCGATGTGTGGCGCAAATCATAAAATCTCCATCTCAGCTGCCAAATCCTTTCTTCCTCCATCCTTCCAAGTTTTGAACATGTGAGTTCCACCCTGTTATACATGTGTGTACCGCCAGCTGACAGACACATAGATGATGAAAGCCTAGCGTGTGGTCTATGATTCATTCCCGCCCGTCCGCCGACACGCTCTCCCTTCGGGGCCTAAGTGGCCTGCCGGTAGACGGTGTGTGGGAGAATGATATCTGCGTTCGGCACACCAATCTTGTTACATCAACGGACGCGAGAAGGCATCTCTGACCATTCACACTTGGAAGGATTATTATATTTTCTTACGGGAATTTTGGGCCGTGGTATCTGTCTTGGAGGAAAGATACCGGTGCTGCTGCTCCTGCTGCTACTGCTGCTACTCCTCCTGCAGCTACCACTGATGTTACTGATGGCGCTTCTCTCTCACATCTTTGTCACCTCGGTGCAGTGGAGACAGAGTCATATTCTTCTTCCATGAACCGGGCCAACGCTTCCAGGCCGGCTTTGAAGCCAGCATGGTCCGCCCCCAAGCCGACGCGCACATATCCCCGAAAGTCGGCATTCCCGCCAAAGCAAAGGCTGGCGGGACAGAGCAATATTCCTGCCTTTTCCTGTAACTTGGCGCAGAAATCCTCGTCATGCACCGGCTTTCCCATTTTATGAAACTTGACCATGGCCGTCGCGCCCGCGACCGGCTTGACCCATGAACAGGCCCAATTGTGCTGTTCGATGAATCCTTGCATCAATTCCAGGTTGGTTTGACATAACCGAATGTTCCTCGCTAATAGCGCGTGAATGCATCGATCACTCAGCGCTTCCGCGGCGACCGCTTCATCCAGCCGAGAGACCGTGAAGGTGGTGTACTGCTTCATTCGACGGCAAGCCTCGAGGATGTCTTTATTCCTGGATGCAATCCATCCGGCTCTGATGCCAGGAAGACTGTATGGCTTGCTGAGAGAGCCCGTGACCACGACCTTCTTATAGCCCACGTTGATCGCAGAGGGAGGAAAGTCATCGTCCGACGGAAGGATAGAGTGAAAAAGTGGCCTAAATATTTCATCCGACAGCACCGTCAGATTCTTCTCTTCCGCCACGTCCAGGATCTGCTCCAGCACCGGTTTCGGCACAATAGCGCCTGTTGGATTGCCGGGGTTGTTGATGATAATCAGTTTCGTGTTCGGCTTGAGCAGTGTCCTCAGTTCGTCGATATTCAGCTGCCACTTTTGGCCTGGATCTGCTTTCCAAAAGGTGACCTCGGCCCCCAAGGACTTGGGCACTTGATATAACGGCTCGTACGTCGGATATTGGCAAATGACATGGTCGTCAGGTGACAGTAGCGCCGACAGCACGATATGATTTGCGGCGGTCCCTCCGTTGGTAGTGAGGATGTCCTCTTTCGTGATTCCTGCCTGTCGTGCAGAGTATAGACTTGCCAGGCTCTCGCACAGCCCATCTCCGCCTCGCATTGGCTGGCCGTAGGTCAGCTTGACAGAGTTCAGAGACAATGCTTCTTTGCTCTTTTCTCCGTCTTCGGAGATGCTGAGCAGGTCGTCAATGGAGATGGCTGAGACAGCCGTGCTGGCGAGGTCGTGCTTGACTCCATCTCCGTGCTCTTCAAACCACTATGATCCGTCAGAGGACCGGCCATTCTGCGGTGTGGTGGAGAACTGCACAAACCGCGGTCACCTGGAAAGGTGCGATTTTAACCATTGTCCCGATTTTTCACGTGATCTGCCGCGCAGAATAAGATGATGTATGGACACGAGCATTAAGCTTGCAGAGACTTCAGCATCTCTTTTTGTCCCCAGCAAACTTTTGGTCCTGTAGTGGCCGGCCGTATTGCGATGCTGGGTGGTGTGAGGGGGACGGTTCTCCACACAATCATACTGCTAGCACGTAGCCCGGACTGAATGCCACCTGCCAGCACATGGCGTACCTTGGCTCTCTCTGGTAGAGCTTGGTCCGCTCCTGCGTCCCCACCCCTGCCTCCCGACGTCGAGAACGATCTGACATTCATCCGCCGACAAGTATCGTAATCAGGTGGGCGTGCCTTGGAGAGCGTTCTGCGTCGCGCTCGTCGTTGTCTCTCACGGATCCGTCCTTCACGATCGCCTCGTTCCACTCCTTTCTCAAGCTCCCAGCGCTCGCGGCGAGGTCCAGGCACCAGCCACACGAAGGACAGCGTATACGTACCGAAGCGTCTCCCTCCCACGGTCTCCGTTTCCTCAATGCGCCGACATGGCGTTTTGGCCGCGCTCCTCTTTGCTTCGGCGTGGCTTGCGGCAGCTTTCCTCGATGACCCTACTAGTGCCGCTTTGATGCAGTCGCCATTCTATCAACTCGCCGATGGGAGACCAGACGGGTGCCCGGCGTGCCCGCGCTGCTTCGACTGCCACTACGATGAGTTTCAATGTCTGCAGTTCGCCAACTGCAGTAGCGCCAATGGCAAATGCGTGTGCCCTCCTGGGTTCGGAGGCGACGACTGCGCGGAGCCGCTCTGCGGGTCATTGGCCGATGGCAAGAACCGATCGCCCCGGGAAGGGGAGCAATGTCAGTGCAAAGAGGGCTGGACGGGGGTCAACTGCAACGTATGCACGTCCGACCGAGCATGCGACGCGATGATGATCCTTGGACAAGGGGGTGTGTGCTACTCCAAAGGACTGGTTGTGCACGAGAACTATCAGATGTGCAACGTTACCAATAAATCAATCCTGGACCAGATCGATCCCCGAATACCTCAAGTGACGTTTTCGTGCAACGCCGATGCCGCCAGCTGCAACTTCCAGTTTTGGGTCGATCAGAAAGAATCCTTTTACTGCGCCTTGGACGACTGTTCCTGGGATGCTGAAGATTCCAACGTCCGCAACACGACCAAGTATCAGTGCGAGCGCATCCGATGTTCGTGCATCGCAGACCGCTATCTCTGCGGAGAATCAGGGTCGGTGGATATCGGTGATTTCTTGGAACAAGAGATCGCCGGCCCTGCGTCCTTCTATTCTCAACGCACGTACGGTGGCGATTCCAAAGACGGCAGCAGGTTTGAAGAGCCGGCGATGAACAACTTGATTTCGATGATCTTTGGGGATGAATACATCTCGCTGGATTGCCGCGCCGGTGAATGCTTGTACGAAACAGAAGTGCCGGGCTACACCAGGCCTGTCAAGGAGATCAACACGCCATTGATCGCGGGCGTCATTGCCGGCTGTGCGCTTTTGGTGGTTGCGATCTCGCTCATCGCATGGTATCTGGCTCGACGGGCCGCCTACAAGAAGTGGGGGGCGATCCAACTCGGTGAAGGGGCGGAAGACGACGCCGCCAAAATGCTGACCAACCACAACCCGATGTCACTCCAATTTGAGAACCTTTCGTACAGCTTGAAGGGTAAGGAGATCCTCTCGGGCATCTCCGGCATCGCACAGCCCGGCCAGATTATGGCGGTGATGGGAGCCTCAGGAGCGGGCAAATCGACATTCCTGGACATCCTGGCGCGCAAGAACAAGCGCGGGACCGTCTCCGGGGACCTGTACGTCAATGGTGAGAAGATTTTGGACAACGAATACCGCAATGTCGCGGGATTCGTCGACCAGGACGACACGCTGCTCCCCACCCTCACCGTCCACGAGACCATCTTGACGAGTGCGCTGCTTCGGCTTCCCGCGGACATGGGCGTTTCTGTCAAAGAGCAACGAGTGGTGGAGGTGATGCAACAACTGGGCATTTACCACATCAAGGACCAGATGATCGGTTCGGAAGAAGGAAATGGAAGAGGCATCTCCGGCGGCGAGAAGCGACGAGTCGGCATCGCCTGCGAGCTCGTGACGAGTCCGAGCATCTTATTCCTTGACGAACCCACCAGTGGTCTGGACGCCTTCAACGCTTTCAACGTGGTTGAGTGCTTGGTCACTCTGGCCAAAACGTACAATCGGACGGTCATCTTCACGATCCATCAACCACGATCGAACATCGTCGCTCTCTTCGATCAGCTGCTCCTGCTCGCCAAAGGCCGGACCGTGTATTCGGGCCCCTTCGCCAGCTGTCAAGCCTACTTCGATCAGATCGGATATTCCTGCCCTCCCGGATTCAACATCGCAGATTATCTGGTGGATTTGACCATGCATGCTAGTGTCCCACGATCTCCCATGATCGAAGAGAGCGTGCCCGACTTCACCGCGGGAGATGGCCTGTTGACCGCATCCAGCAGTACCCGGGCGGTGAAATCGATCGCCAGCGGCTCCAACAGCGTCGACTCGCCACGCGAATCATCCCAGCGGCCCAAGAATCGGCGACGCCTTTCTCTGAAGCAGAAGCAGGATCGGCAATTATTTACCCGAAGGAAGGCGGGCAGTGACACCCCACCGACCCCGAAGACGGACGACGAAGATAATGTCATCAGCCGGCCGTCGGGAAGCATACGCAGTTGGCTGCCGCTGTCCAAACGTGACGGCACTCCTCCTCCCCAGATCGTGGAAGACGCCGATGACCTGCCTCCGGACGCGAACACCGATCTCGACATTCTCGTGACGAGCTTCAAGGATTCGGATATTGCACTGGCCATTCATGACGAGATAGCGGCGTCCATCCAACAAGCTTCGTCGGCGAATGGACATCCGTCCGATGAGACGACCGTCGAGGTGGTGACGGGCACCATCAAGAGCTTCCGGCGCATCGGTCTGCCGAGACAGTTCTTGATCTTGTCCCAGCGGACGTGGCGAAACCTCTACCGGAACCCGATGCTCATGCTGACCCATTATGCCGTCGCCATTGTCCTGGCCGTCCTGTCGGGTTGGCTCTTCTACGGCGTGACGGACGACATTGGCGGTTTCCAGAATCGACTCGGACTTTTCTTCTTCCTCCTCGCCCTCTTCGGCTTCAGCACTTTGACCAGTCTGACCGTGTTCAGCTCTGAGCGGCTGATGTTCGTTCGTGAGAGAGCCAACGGCTATTATCACCCCGTGACCTACTTCGCCGCCAAAGTGATCTTTGACATTGTGCCGATGAGGCTGATTCCGCCGATCATCATGGGCATGATAATCTACCCGATGACGGGCCTCCTCCCCCGGTGGGGAACATTCTTCATCTTCATCCTCACTATCGTCCTCTTCAACCTGGCGGCTGCCGCCATCTGCCTGACCATCGGCATTGTGTTCAAGGACGCGGGCGTGGCCAACCTGATTGGCAGTTTGTTCATGCTTTTCAGTCTGCTCTTTGCCGGTCTGTTGCTCAATCTCAACCACGACGAAGTCCAAATCACCACTCAGTGGTTGCAAAAGGTGAGATCTCTGTCCGCCATGAACCCGGCCGCTCTAACAAACGCTTCCAGCTCTCGATTTTCCACTATGGATATGAAGCGCTCATTGTGAACGAAGTGTCGAAATTGCGCCTGAAGGACCACCGCTATGGACTTGACATTGAAGTCCCTGGTGCCAGCATCCTCAGTGCTTTTGGATTTGACAACCTCGCGATGTGGGACGATATCATCGGCCTGGGGGTGTTTGGAGCAGTCTTCATCATCATTGCATATGCCGCCATGCATTTCCTGCTTGTCGAAAAGAGATGATTGGTCTCCTATCAAGGATTTGTCCTTTGTCAAATCAAAATCACAGCCGGCGTTGGATAGAGCGATAGCGCCTCTGTGAAGACACGTGCGTATTAATACTACACTGGCATCGGGGCTCGCTCCGAGGTCGCACTTGCACGGTCACAGGGTTAAACCGGTCCGAGTTTGGACGACTAGACTGATATATTTCAATAACCATTCTAACTGATCAAGCAAGCAGTCTGCGGATTTTCACTCACATGCAGAATTGTTTGAGCCACCTAAACCGCACCCTGGTTGGTAAGCCAGACAGCTGGTCAAATTCGCATCGTCACTGCTCTATGTGGCATTCTGGCTCCATGGCCTGCGAACAGGAGGCCTGTTTGACAGCGGGTGTAAGGAGTACAAGGCTGAGACCAAGAAGCAGCGCTATTTCGGCCCATATCAGGCAGTTCGCCCGGACATCCCGTTCTGATTCTCTAGAGATTAGTTTGGCATTCCAATTGCATCTACATTCTCCTGTCCTGTGATCCCGCCACCTGCCTATAAACATAGCTATCGCCTTAGCGGACAGGAAACCTCACAGCGGGTTGTGTCAAGCCGTTCTTGCTCCACGCCTCATGACTGCTTTTCCCATGCAGAACGTCATTGACGAATTGTGATCTTTTGGACATTATGAGCAGGTTGTAAGAGCCAGTTATTGCCAACCGAAGGACTGAAGAGGCAGGTCACAATATAGTTCGGCATGAAATACACATTTGATGCCCATGGCCAAACATCCTTTGACAGCAACGATTGGCCTGTGGCCCTATCACCTTGTAGCTGCGTATCAGCAGCGGCCCTGCGACCCGGCATCACTCATTCTGGTGTCTCGAACGCCTCTTTCGGTGGAAATGGGTGGCCCTGCTTTATAGAACTAGGCCGAGAGATATAAACTGATCAAGCTCAGAAATGTTTCTCACTGCTGCAGACTCACTAGAGACAAGCGGAAATATACGATAACAAGGAATGGGATGCCCACGATACCGCCAGCACAGTCTTTGGTGCCCACAAATGAATGGATGACGGTTATTAGGCGAAATAATTGAACGCCACTCGCCGGCCACATTCCGGGGGTCCAAAACAAACCTTACATTTCTCTCTTCTAATCGGAGGTTTATATTTTACTGACACAGTCTGGATGCAGTGAAAGTAAAGTAGTATGGCCATTCGTCTTTGAGGCGAGAATCGAGACTACTTTGAACGCTGGCAGACACACAAGAGAAGACCCCACATGTGGTGGTTCTAGACCCTCAGCCCAATTCATATTACGTAGTTGGACTGTGTATTTGCCTATTGAAGTTCTAGCCAGCGTGTCCAGTAATCCGGTCAGCCATGATGGCATGACAAACACGAAAGGCCAGAGTTGTGTTAGGCGGGAAAAGAGTGGCAAGTCTCAGAAGGAAAGCAGGCCACTTCTATCTACCTGAAGACCGGTCTTCCTCGGCTCTAGAGTGTTGTTCATAAAACGCCACCTTACGCCACGAGCTCCGCATCGACGCTTCCGTTGGATCAATATTAGACAAGAGCCTTTCTGTGGCTTTGAGTCCACCGCATCGAAAAAGGAAATTGCCCTTTAGCCGCCCTTTCCGAGGCATGGTCGGCTGCACGGCTAAGAAAGTTCCAGTAAATCGGGTTGCCACGGTGGAAAGCTATTTCCTGGCCGTCCTCCCCTCCACCAGGTGGTCAGTCAGGCTTCAGACTCTCACTGACAATAATCAATGCGCTTCTAGCCTTCGATATTCGCCACGGGCTGCAATACGAGGTAATTCCCAGCCGGAGTGACCCGAAAGCCGGGATGTGGCAGCAGGCGCAGGGCATAGCTGTCCAGTGTGGCAAATCATGGGAATGGGCACGTTGGGCCTGGAAGCCAAGGCATGCGACCCTCAGCAGATGTTTTTCTCGATTGGGCCCACTGCATCCCTTGGAACCCTGAACCGACGTCAATCAAAAACATTTGGCCCCGACCGGTTGGTTAACCCACAAGCTCACACCTCGATTTTCCGCTCTCGCTTTGCTTTCCGATCCGATTCTGTACCACCTGAGCGGGCCAACGGGTCTACTCCACCGGGTCTACGCCACCGGGCGTCACAGCCTTCCAAAAGTCCCTCAAGGCTAGTCGGATGGTGGCCGGCATCAAGAATATTACATGCACCCCAGTCTCTTCGGCATTCTTTGGCCCACTCAAGGGATTTGATTCGAAGACACGTCATTGTAATATAGCCAGTAACGCCGGTTGGGCGACCGTGGAAGATCCACTTATGGGTACACACGTGATATTAAGGGTATAGGAATCCGGCTAGAATGGTCGAGATAAAAGATCCTGGCTTCCTAGCGGAGAGCGCAGCCTTGCCAGGCCTCACGTGCACCACTCTCCCTTACTGACCCTTCTTCCTCTTTCTAGAAAAAGAATATATCCGGCGACAGAGTTTGCGTCGATTTCATCTCGTTTTTCCCAATATATATCGCGGGTAACATTTGCTCGTATCCAATCCAATCCACAGGCTCATGACTTTTCTGCCTTTTCCGACTGGTTAGGCCGCGACCGTGCTTTGCAAATCCTGGCCTATCCAAACGGAAGCGGGAGGTACATTCTACGGAGCGCTCCAATCGCGGTCAACTCGATGCGCTGGCACTATCTCATGAGCCATTGTGACTGCCCATAGATTTGGCGTCGAGGCATCAGAGGTAGGACTCGAGGCATTCGTTCATCCGTTCATTCAATTCATCCATCTCTCCATTCATCCGACCACTGTTTTTTTTCCTTGGTGTATTATTCATCTTCCTCGGGACGGCAGCTTCATGTCTCCTGGTGAAGGCGCATCGAAAGAGAGCAGTCCAACAAGAAGACGAGAGTCCACATCCGGACGAGGGAGGCCGAATCTGATCGAGTTTGTCGACAGCCAGGATCCCAATGTACGAAGTGCAATCCAAAGACACACTGCGTACCATTCCGCGGCACAGAGACGAGATGCGAGATCGAGGCTGTTGCGACGCTCCAGTCAAACTCGCTATTTGGAATGGGCCAGGCGACCACCACCATCCAACCTCGACACTCTGCAAGTCACTTCACCCACGGGCAGCTCCGGCTCGGTCTCAGCCCGGGCGGCCAACCTCGAGAGGCAACAGACCAGCTCCTCTAATAGTAGCGCCAGCTCTGTCTCGATCTCGCCCGCACGATCGTTGTTCGAGCGGCCGACACCCAGTCGAAGACCGAGCAGCCAGACCGACCGGGACCCGGAAACGTCAGCGACCAGCTCCGGCACAGAGACCGGGGGTTTCCTTCCATCGACCTCGGCCGAGACAGAGATCTTCGACCACTTTTCCTCCATCTTATGCCGGCACCGGTCCATGGCAGACTCCTATGAGCCGGTTCTGGAATTCATGCAGAGGGACGAGGCTTCGAGGAACTTACTCATGGCTTACGCATTGGCCCTGCGGCGGATGATGGGAGCGGCACCAGACGGCCAGCAATATCAGGAAATCATCCAGCATTACTTGGGAAGGGGGACCAATATCCTCTGGAATCGGCTCCGAAGTGCTAGCGATGCTAGCTCCGACGTCAACATCCAAGCCGTTCTGCTTCTCGTTGTATATGCGACCGATTTTGAAACGGCCAACGACGCACAAATCCACATCGATGCTCTTCAGACCATGATTGAACAGCGAGGAGGAATTGATGCCTTTGGCCATAATCCAGCCCTTTATCAGCAACTCCTGGCCATTGAGTCGTCGAGGTGCTTTCATCTGACTCTGAGTTGTGGACCACGTTGTACGAGTAACCGGAGATATTCTCAAGGCTTTTGGAAGCCTGTCACGAACGATAATGACCGGCGGTAATCGAATGTACAATGATACCGCATGATAACATCTTCTGATCTTGGTAATGGGGCATTGGCGCCGAGAATCAGATCCCGAGAACCGATGGGAGATAGACGTCAAAGAACTTGTACATATGACGTGCCTGTCAGATAAGCTTGAACAAATGAACTCTTATGACTCTAATTGAAACTGTCAAGAAAGGACGCATGTGTCTCGGTCACCCAGCTTGGATCAATCGCGAACCTATCAGCCGGAGAGGACAGGAGGGTGTAATGCAAAGGTGGCATTCAATGGCTCCGAGCATGTGACGTCGAGTGGTCTGCCTGCCAACAATCTCCGGTTCACCTCCCCCCACAATCGATTACATTCCTCTGCCTGCGACCTCATCTAAATCCATCCACCGCATCATTGCCGTCGGCACAACAGGAAAAGCACACAGAAACTTGCCGCCCTTGCCTTGGTGCTTTTGCCTCCCCCGCCTCTGGCCTGCGCACATCGTCTCGAGCTTGTGACGGAGCAAGCACATCAACCCGGCGCAAACGCCTAGCTGTCCATCCACTCGTCCAGTGTCGCCAGCTACATATTCCTCATCCGTTGACCCCCCTGCGGTTCCCTGTTCGAGTCTCCAATCCCAGACGTCGGCCGGCGCAGGCTATATCTCTCAACAATGTCGGGCGAAGCGTGGTTGTATCTGCTCGCTGTCCTCATAAATGCCGTCAACCTCTTCCTACAAGTGTTTTTCACCATCATGTATAGTGACTTAGAATGGTCAGTGTTGAAAATGATCCCATACATCCCAACTTTGGAATCTACTCTTCCAGACCAGAAGCTAAGCCCGGCTATGCAGTGACTATATCAACCCAATCGATCTGTGCAACCGCCTGAACACCTACATCATCCCCGAAGCCGCTGTTCACGCATTCCTCACCTTCCTCTTCCTCATCAACGGATACTGGCTGGCCCTGCTCTTGAACTTGCCCCTCCTGGCATTCAACGCAAAGAAGTGAGTTCTCGACCATTTGGTCTGCTTGGTCGAAGAGGAGCTGACCCGAGGCGTAGGATCTACGATAATCAACACCTGTTGGACGCCACGGAGATTTTCAGAAAGTTGAACGTTCATAAAAAGGTATGGCCATGTGTGATCGTTGCTGATCGCGGCCCACCCGTCCATCTCCGAGCTAACACGATCCTGGTGGGCTTTAGGAATCGTTCATCAAGCTGGGCTTTCACCTGATCATGTTCTTTTTCTATCTCTACAGCATGATCGTGGCACTGATCAAGGAAGAGTCCAACTGACTCCGCGATCGAGTCGACGATGCGATGAAGCACGGAAGCCATGCTTGACCCTCGCATTTATTTGATCCGAGAACTCATGTCTGAAGGTGCAAGAGGCGGCAAGCTCCGAGAGCATACCGCTTACGAGGATATTGACTGGTGGTGGGAAGGGAGAGCTGCAAGCAGAGCAGCGTCACAAGAGCTTTATGAGAGGCAAGCAGATACCCGATTTGTTTGATTTTGACCTGGCGAGACTGTAGAGGATTGAGTTGAGTCCAGCACAGAGCATGGGGCGTTCTCCGTGACCGTGGGGAGAGAAAGAGCGGTCAGTGTATGTCGTCGGCCCATCCACTTCGGATTTGGCGTGCCTGGCCACATTTGGGACAGTTTTGCTTGAATCCCTAATCTAAGGATGGTGCGGAAGCAAATGGACTATTTGCCGCCCAGTATCAGGGAAGTTGAGCCAGACCATCCTCGTTCTTGGCGGCAAAAGACGACCATTTCGATGCTCACTCAACCTCGACTCCTCCTACTCACCTGCCCACGCACCCTTTGGCGACGGTGCTCTTTGGCCTGTGGGACCGCGTCCAACTTAGCACCAGGATCCAAAAATGGCCGGCTGCGCAACGACCGCGATTTCGGTGGTCATCCCTTTCCAATCCACCGTTTGACCAACCCCTACCTCCCTCACCCGGATCTATAGCCCTCCATGTACAAAAAGAGCCTCCTCCTACCTGGGGTGGCCCAGGAGCCCTCTAGCACGTCGACTTCCTGATGTCGCCGCGCTGACGGTCGAGGAAGATGTAAGAGCCCAGGGTCCTGCCCCCTCCAACCGGGATAGCGGCCCAAGGCGCAGTCCTGGCCGTCCCGAACCATAAACACCATTGCTCCACTTGCGAAGCCCCCGCTGTGGCCTGCCCTTTGTCATTTCCCTTCCGATGACTCGCTGCCCACCATCGCCGGCTGCCAGCGTTGGGCGCGCGAAGTCCTGACCGTCTCCCCGTTCGACGCGCTCGTGCGGTCAACCGTCTGGACCCCTCTCAACTTTCTGAGGCTGCTGAGACAAGCGCCATGTCGACAGTCAGCGGCTGCCGCTGCTTGATTCGAGTATGCGATTCTAAAATGCCAGCCTGGAGCAGAATAGTAGCAACACCGCCTTCAACATCGTTCAGATAGGCAGCCCATTTTCTCAGCACGCTGAATCATGGTACTGTACCGTTGCACTCCTCGCTGTAATGTCTCAGTCGGGAGGAGGAATACCGTTCTCGTCATTTGCAATCAGAATCGCATTGGCTTCGCTTCAGAGTCCGGTAGCAAGGTGGCCTCTTCTACGGTGGAGAGTCTCTTCGCTGGTGTTGCGTTACACTGAAGCTGAAGCTGAAAGCGACATCGCGAGGCACGCTGAACCGGCCAGAGGAATAGGGTGAAGGTCACCAAGGCTGATCTGACTGAACTGGTCGAGAGAACTGAAGGTTTGAAGGTGGCGAAAAGCGGCGAGACAGGACATACATTATATTCCCCCTCTGGACGGCTTGGCATGGCATCACTGTGCAGATAACGTCTAAATTTGTCCGGCTGTACACCTTGCTACACCACTTGCTCCCATTTTGCGAACGTGGTGACACGCGGTCAGCGTGCTATGGCAAGCCTCTTGGGCTCCAATTATGATTCTAGCGACGATGAATATGGGTCTGCGCCGCCGCCGCCACCCGAATCTATTTCGGCCGCTCCAGATGTTTCGCTAGAGGTTTGGTTCTGATTCGCAACATATGGATCATCTTGAATCTAACGTGATGTAGGATCCATCGCCATTACAAATGATCATTGCCGACCCCACGAGGACATCGTTGACGTATAATGCCACATACGACAACCTGGCCCGGCCGGCGCAAGGTCCCGCCAACCCTTATACCACGTCGAGTGGAAATGCGCTGAAACGAAAGAATGTCCTCACCGGGAATGCAGAAGAGACGACAATGTCCGAAGCGACGTTCAAGACGCAACATCGCACCTATCAGAGCCTGGGCTATACCCGAGACCCGAGTCTCAATGGGGCATTTGTCGGCAATCAGACGGCGGTCGCCAAATACGGCGGGCGAGATGTGGTGCAGCTGCGCCACCGCAAAGAGGACAACGCGGCCATTCGGGCAAAGAGGCAGAAAAAGGGCGATAGCAGTATCGTGGATGGCGATGGCGCCTACCTCGGGCCATGGGCCAAGTACCACAGCGACGACGTCGCCTACGAACATGCGGAAGCCGCTGCAGATCAGGAACTGGGCTCCGACGAAGAATGGGTGGAAGAGGGCATCGTGCCGACTCCGCTTCCCGCACCGCCCAAAGAGGCGACGGGTTATGCTGATGATACCAATATGACAGAGACGACTGAATTCCATGGCGCCTCCGAATTCGACTACCAAGGACGCACCTACATGCACGTGCCGCAAGACCTGGACATCGACCTTCGGACAGAGCCCGGTTCGATCCAAAATTATGTCCCCAAAAAGCTCATCCACGTGTACAAGTTCCACACGAAGCCCGTCACCTCGTTACGTTTCATCCCGAGATCTTCACATCTGTTGCTCTCGTCGTCCGCCGACGCCAAACTGGCGCTCTGGGATGCCCATCACGACCGTACCCTCCTCCGCACTTTCTCCGGCCACAGCAAATCAATCACCGACACTGATTTCCACCCCGCCGGGCAGAGTTTCCTGTCGGCCTCTTATGACCGTCAGATGAAGCTGTGGGACACGGAAACGGGCAAATGTGTCGCGAGATTTAGCACCGGCAAGACGCCACACACGGTGCGATTCCATCCCGACGGGCACGAATTCCTGGCCGGCATGGCCGACAAGAAGATTGTCCAGTTTGACACCCGTTCGGGGGAGTTGACCCAGGAATATGACCACCATCTCGGCCCGATCAACACGCTGACCTTTGTGGATGAGGGACGCAGATTCATCTCGACGTCTGACGACAAGAGTCTGCGCGCGTGGGAGTATGGCATCCCGGTCCCGATCAAATACATCGCGGACCCGTCCATGTACGCGCTGACGCGCTCGGCGCTACATCCTTCGGGCAAATACGTCGCCTTCCAGAGCGCTGATAACCAGATCGTCGTGTACGCCGCGGGAGACAAGTTTCGCCAGAATCGCAAAAAGGGATTCCGCGGGATGAATACCAGTGGGTATGCGATTGACGTCGCCATCAGTCCCGACGGAGGGATCGTTGCCAGTGGAGACAGTGGCGGCTACGTCTGTTTCTGGGACTGGAAGACGGGCAAGATGTGGCATAAAATTCAGGCCGGCGGAGAAGGGACCGGCGCCGTTACTTGTGTGGCCTGGCATTTGCATGAAACGAGCAAAGTTGCCACGGCCGGATTGGATGGAATCATTCGATACTGGGATTGAACAGGCGGACGAGGAAATTACTGGACATTACTGGCCGACATCCTTCACCGGACAGTCTTTGGTCTCTGGCCATGAGCTTCAACCTTTCTCAATCCTGTGTCGTAGCTCGTTCTCCAACACCCTGACTGCATGTATGGGCGCGGCAAGGGCTGCCAAGCCGTGGGCGGCAGCTGAATTCCTTGAATCAGGCTCGACCCCGCCAACAGAGCGGCTCGGCCAATTCTCTGATCTTAGGTGACCTCGTTTCCCACAATATTTCTCTTCAACCAGGCTGTGGACACATTATACGGCGCTGTAGATGTTGTCGCACACACATGCGCTCCCTTGGCCCCCGCGAACGGCTTTCATCTCTTTGTAGCGAAGATGCACACCTCTCACCACCATCTGGGTCACACCTCCAACCAACCAGGTACAGCCGCTTCACTCCCTGCGTGGAAGTTGAATCATCTGTCACCGCTCATGCGCCTTTGGGCACTTGGCTAACGTGCGGTCTGGAATGCAGTCGTAGCGCTTAGCTACCAAGTTCTTTATCTCCCGCGCACATGAATCTCTAGCCCGCACAGACTCGGCGTGATTCTACGAACCAAGCTCACAACATGTCGACACGAAAGGTTTTCAGCTGTATTGTCGATGATACAGCCTTGATCACAAACATCGATGAGATCGAAAACTGGGTCTCTCAGGGCGCAGTCACTCTTATTGTGCCTCTTCACAGTAGGTTAATTTAGTTTTGCAGGGCCCGCCTCGCGCGACGGCCGAGACAGCACACGGCTAACTCATCCAGCACTGGAGCGTCTCCATATTCTGAAAAAAGATGCGTCGCAAATTGGCATGAATGCGCGCAAAGCCGTCAAGTTTCTCGATCGCATCACGTCCGGGAAAGATGACCTCCCACGGAACCCGGTGGTGCTCCAGGGGCCGGACGAACAATACGCCACCTGGCCCGAGGTCGAAGCCCATTATCTCAACGAGAACTTGAAATTCGCGGGGGTGCAGGAGGAGATGGCCCCGGTCTCCATCGGAGACCCGAAGCAGGGAAAAGAGGCCGAAACGACGGCGAGAGCGGGGGCAGGCGCAGGTGGTGTGCTGTCCCAGATGTTGCTGGACAAGTTGAACTTTGCGAAAGAGCCGGGAGCGACATCGCCAAACTCGACACCGCCCTTGTCTCCCTCGTCGTCGGGACGACAAAGCTCCAAGGCTAGTCCTGAAGTCAAGTCGGCCACCATTCTCTCGCAAGATATGGCACCGGTGCCTCCGTCTCTGAAACCGTTACTAAATCCGGTGGTCTGGTACGTGCAAAAGAAGAAACCACAGCCCGACGACAACGTGGTGTTCCTGACCAACTCGGCCGACACGATGCATCTGGCACGCGATTTTGGGATCCCGACCAAGAACATCCACCAGTTGAGGAGCGCCATTGCCCGCGAAGGCATCAAGACACAGCCCAACGAGAAACGTCGCAAAGAGCCGAGAGAACTCCCGGCGTACTCAGAGCCCAAGACCCTGTTCAGTTATGAGGACGGCGAAAGTGACGAAGACGAGCCGCAGGAGGAGCAACAACAACCACCAGAAGAGGAAGAGGAGGAGGAGGTCGTGGTTTTCAAGCCGAGAGCCAGAGGCCCGGCGAGGGCGACGACGTCCGGTCGAGGTGCTTCAGCAGGTGGCCGGGGGAGAATAGGGCGCCTGTCTTCGCCGAAAGGCTCTTTCAGCACGCCATCGCCCTCGGCACAAATCAAACCACAAATCCCTATCGAAGAGATTGACCCCGACTCATTCGACCGAGGCAGTTTCAGAAGAGGCAGTACCGCCTTGGTCGACACCAGCAGCCACGTCCATGGTCAGTTCAACGGGGGGGCACCGCGTGGACCAACTCATCGCGGAGGATATCCTTCTGGAGGCAATTTCCGCGGTAGCAGCAGTAACAGCAGCCCCTTCCGTGGCGGCGCAGGCCGTGGATTCGACCGTGGATCTACGCGTGGTCGAGGCCGACTCTTCATTCCGTAACGGATGTGCGATGGTCACAGATGGCACAAAGCCTGCTTGACCACACGATGACCAAATTACCGACATCAACAGCCAAGTGCGTGGCGTTTGGTTGGCCCCGGCGTGGACTTCCAGAACATGCTTCAAACTAGAGTTCGATGCGGATTAAGGGAGATCGGCTCATGTTCCCGTGTCACTGTCATTGCCGTCTCAGCATTGATGACAATTCACGCCCACATCCCAAATAGCTATTCAACATCTCGGGAAGGGAGGCAGGACTCGGGGAGCAGGTCGAGAAGAAGTCGGGAGGAGCGGCGGCCCCAGGCGATGGGAGGGAGGATTGACGGAGCAATGCAGTTGGCGGAGAAGATTCAGATTTACTCTCGTTATGTCGTTCATGTTTCCGATTGACTCCAGCCTCCAAGGCTGATGGTAGCCAATCACTCTCAGGGATTATCATATCACACTCATTTAGCGAGTCAGATTGTCTTGGTTTAGTCCGCCAATGCACCACTACGTCCATGACGCAGGTGTAGGTGCTCCAATCGTGTACCTACCGTGGACTGCAGCAGTCAACGATTGTTTGTACATCCGGTCCAATCGCGGGTTCTCTGTATCACTAGCTGATGTGGAATCATGCATTGGTGTATCTCGGGGCCGCGTGAACGCCACGGCACTCTCGGGAATGCTTGACCGAATTTCCCAGCGTCCAGTGTCATCGCGCATAGAGAAGCAAACATTTTGCCTTCCCCAATACAGATCCTGCCCACCGTTCTCCAGTATATCCAGAAAAGGTCCAGCCGCGGATATGTGTCTAGGGCTAAACCTATTGCCTAAAGCTACTCATCCGGGGGTTGCCGATATCCCAAGCGGGGGCGTGCGTATGATGGCCGGTGAGTAAGCACACTGTAACATCTGCTCCTCCATAAAGATGGGCGCTTGAGCGAGGGCGAAGAGAGACATTCATTAACGGTACAAAAGCGCTTTCTCAACCGACGCGCCGAGAAGGACAACGACATCCCACACAGCCCGCGACCCTCACCGTCACGACTCGCATTTCGTGACCTATATTCTCCCCCAACCCTCCCAGCCCGTCCTGAGACATGGCGAATTCCCCGCCCAGGACAAGTCCTTTGGTCAGGCTGGTGTCCAATGCCGCCAGGAAAATTGGCGAAGGCAGCGGCGATCACGGCAATATCAGTGCGTGGAACCCGGGATTGGGTGATGGCGCACCGGCTTTGACTCCAGCGGCACAGCCGCTCGACGGGCCGGTGGAAGATGTCGACAACAGCCTTGACTCAGGATGGAGAAGACTCGTGCGCAATTTCACGCCTTCGTATGCCGCCATCGACTCCAGTCTCGCAGTTTTGGGCTGACCGCTGGACACAGCTGGTTTACCGTTACCATGGGCACGGGGATTGTCTCGGTCCTTTTCAACATCTTTCCCTACGGGGCACGATGGCTGTACTGGTTGTCGGTGGTCGTTTTCGCGCTGAACGTCGTCTTGTTCTTGCTGGCATGCCTCGTCTCCTTACTGCGATACACGCTTTGGCCCGAAATATGGGGCGTCATGATCAACCATCCCAACCAAGCGTTGTTTGTGGGAGCACTGCCCATGGTAGGTTTTGGAGAAGCCATACCCGAACCATTCTTGACGTCCGCCACAGAGTCTCTCCACCATCGTCAACATGATCGTCTTCGTGTGTGTGCCGGCGTGGGGCGAATGGGCCATTTATCTCGCCTGGGGGTGAGGACAGTCATCATTTCAAGGACTTCACGGCACACTCACACGGACAGGCTTTGGATGGCGGACGCCGTCCTCTCACTGCTTTCGGCAGTCTATATGCCGTTCCTCCTGATCAAACGCGACGAAGAGACTCACCTTTCAGCAATCACCGCACTGCAACTGCTTCCCGTCGTCGCGACCGTCGTCGCCGCCGCCTCGTCGGGAGTGGTAGCGGATGTCATTCCTCGGCCTCAACAGGCCCTGGCCACCGTCATCATTGGTTACGTCCTCTGGGGCGTGGGAGTACCAACCGCCTTGGTCATTCTCGTCGTTTACTTCCACCGACTCGCGATTCACAAGTTACCTCCTCGGGAAATCATCGTCAGCTGTTTCCTGCCATTGGGCCCATTGAACATGGGCGCCTTTGGCGTTATGCAGCTCGGTAGTGTGGCCATGAAGGTGTTTCCCAAGACCAAAACAATTCATCCACTGGCCGGCGACGTCGCCTATAACCTCGGAGTGTTTGTGGCCTTGGTCATGTGGGGTTTCACCCTGGTCTGGCTCTTTTTTGCAGTGGCCACCATCTATCATTGCAAACGCTTCCCCTTCAACATGGGCTGGTGGGGGTGAGTACAGAATGGACTGAGTCCGGCTGTCCCCAAGAAAAGAGCCCTGACGGAAGCAGATTTACCTTTCCCATCGGCACATTTGCTTTGTCAAGCAACAAGCTGGCCCTGGAGATCCCTTCTCGCTTTTTCAGGGTCATTGGCTCCGTATGTATCTATCGCTAGGTCCACGCCGCCCGCGGAATTAACTTTTGCCTAGATAACCTCTGTTTGCGTCTTTCTCCTCTGGCTCTTGGTCTTCTCGGCCACCATCCGAGACGTCATCACGGGCGGCAGCAAATTGTTCTACGCACCCTGTCTCAAAGACCTCCCCAAGAAAGACTCCAGCCAGACCGCATTGGACCAGAACCGGGGAAAGAGAGCATGAAAGGTGTATGAAGAGTGGAATCACCGACAGAATGACCTGACATCCATATTGGCTTGGGCCACCTACCCCGGCGGCCCTATCGATAAGGCAATCAACCTTGAAAATTGGAGATACAGTATTTCCCACAGCGCAGCGAACCCCACTTCTACGCTTCCACCAGTTGAAGTCGCATTGTACAGCAGCAAGTTGATCGGACAGGACGGTGTGAAAATCATGGGGACTCACGCCGCCCCGACTGCCGTCCGGATCCTGATCATCAATCCAAACACGTCCACGCACATGACAGACGCCCTCAAACCTGTGGTCGAGAGTTTGGGATATGATCCAGTGAGGGATGCCACTCGATGGGATTTCTCGACCGTCCTCGCTGACACGGTACTCTCTCCCTCCAGGTCCAATACACCTTCTTCACCTGCCCGTCTCCTGGTATTCCATCCATCAACTCGCCCTCGGACGCCGCCGAATCCGCGCGCCTGTGCCTGCCGCACCTCCTCCCTTTGCTCCCTCAGCACGATGCTTTCCTCGTCGCCTGCTACTCGCAGCACCCCCTCGTCCCACAGCTCAAGCGTGAGTGCGCCAAACTCTCTTCGTCTGGCGCAGGCGCCCGCAAATACGTCACGGGCATCTTCGAGGCCAGCGTGCTCACGAGCCTGGGCGTCATGAGCACCGAAGGCGATCGCTTCGGCATCGTATCCACAGGCAAAGTGTGGGAGAGCGCGCTACAATCGGCCGTCGACGCCTTTCTAGGCCGGCCGGGGAGTGACAAGTTTGCCGGCTGCGAGACCACGGGCTTAAACGCGTCCGAGCTGCATGACCTCCCTTTACTTGAGGTCCGGGAGAAAATGATGCAGGCGACGAAACGGCTGTTGCGAAATGGCCAGGGCCGCGGAGATGCAACTGACCACCAAACGCCGGAGAGGGGCGGGGATCAAGGTGTGAGTCAAGCTGTCAACGTGAACGCGATCTGCCTAGGCTGTGCCGGTATGGTTGGGCTGGACGAGGCAGTGCGAACGGCGTGTATACAAGAACTCGGTGACAAGAGGGGGAATGCGGTGCACATAGTCGACGGCGTCAAGGCTGGTGTGGGCGTACTGTTTGGCATGGCCAAGACCGGCTTTTGATCTATGTGTACGCTGGAGATTGAGTGTCAGTTTGTTGAGGGGGGAAGGAAGGTAAAGCACGGAGCGTGTCATTACAGTCTCCTCCTTCCCTTATCCAGTCTGACGCAAACGCTGTACAGTTCTACCCATGACATGGTAGGCACAAGTGATGATCCGGCATAGAAAACTTGTTTGGTCTGTTATGGCCTGGTCTGTGGAACAGACCACTACAGGCTTCTTCTGTAATGCAGTGCCGTAATTTTAGATTGAGGACGTTGTCAACCTTGCCCAAGACTAGATCCTCAAGATTGGTTCATTCCGTGACGGTTAGATGACTGCCACCATTTTGATAGTAACCAAGTTTGACATCCTCTTCAGAAATACGGATATCGTGCCAGTTTCTCGCTCTGGAGGATGCTGGTGAAGACTGATGCCAGCAGCAAAGCCAATGAACAGTGATTGGCTCGAAGAGGAAGCAAAGTGGAAGATGAAGCACGTAGTAGCACCACACTATTCCTAGTGCTTCGAGAAGTGGTAAAGACAGGAGAGAAGAAGGTCCAAATCATTCTCCAGGGATCTGTGAGAAAGCGTCAGGAACAATGTGGCATTTGCAATAAGTTTAGCCAGTAATCTCGTATATTGATTCACTTGTGCTATGTATGGATCAAGGAGTGACAAGAAGTTGGTTAGACAGTCAACATGGATACCAAATAATCCAATCAGGAGAGCTCCAGGCGTTACCTGTGCCATTCAGTGCAAGACAAGCCGTTCGGCCACCTGTCCAAGGCTCTGCTCTCCCCGGCTTGTTCTCGTCCGCTTAGAACAACTTGTGCTCCAAAGTCATGTCGGACTCGGGCTGGAGACCAACACAGGCACGGAAAATGTTGGTGAGAGCGCCACGCTGTTTGGCGAGGGCATTGACAACAGGGGTCCCAGGCGGTGTCAATGGAGCCTGAACAATGTCAGTCTCGGTCACGGGGGCGGGAGGATTTCGCTCACCTTGAGCATATAGCTCAGAATGCTCAACACGCTGTGGAAACTCTTGTATTCGGTGCCTTCGATCTTCCACTGAATGCGAGTCATCATCTCGGCGACGAGGGCCAGATCAATGATCAGTGGCGAGGCGAGCAGCGAGTCCTCGCAGACGTTGAAGATGCTGATGGTCTGGTGGCCTCCCATGAAGATCTCGGCATAGTACTCGTCCAAGGCACGCTTGTTGTCGCCCACGGCGGGCATGTATTTGATCACCACCGTGTGATCTGGATGCTCGTCCTTCTTGTACAGGACCGAGTTGGCAGCGACCATGTCATCGACCACGTTGGACTTGGAGATTTCCTTGGATCGGAACTGCTTCTGGGAGCTCAAATTCTTGCCGTCGTTGTTGCCCAGATGGTTGTAGCTGGCAATCGAGGTCAACTTGATCCCGGCGTTGATGAGGAAGTCGACCAAGGCCGATTTCATCTTGGTCTGGCCCGACTTGAAGTCGTCACCGCCAATGAAGGATCCGTGCTTCTCAGCGAGATCGATGGCACCGGGCACGAACGTGTTCTGCGGGGATCCGTTGATGAAAGGGACCTTTTCCAAGGTGCACGCGACCGAAAACACCGTCGATGGGGCCACCTCTTCGTGGCCGGCCTCGATGGCTTTCAGCAAGTTCTCGGCCGTGTCATTGACGCCGGCAATGATGTCGGCGTAGCGCTCGGTGTTGGCGGTCCACAGAACAATCACCTTGTCGAGCCCGTTCTGCGCCTTGAAGTTGCTAGCCAGCGTCAACAATCGATCTATGGAAATGTCGCATTCGACCCTTACCGAATATCCTTGCGAATCTGCTCCACATGGGCCGTGCACGCCTTATTTCCCGGCAGGATATTGTCGGCGCGGTCTTCCTGGTTCGCGGCGATGAAATCAGGGTAGTAGATACTTGGCAGAGGCTTCATGAGAGCCATCTCCTTGTGGACCTGCTGCTTCAACGTCGGCTCCAGAACCTGGGCGCGGTCCATGGCCGCCGCCAGGTTCAGGCTGCTGATGTCCCAGCCGCCGATGACGAGGTCGTTGGGATGAAGCATGGGGAGAACGTCGTGGAAGGGAATGTTGATTTCCTCGCCCGTCTCCAAATCAGTGCCGAGCTTAATGGTAGAGCTCATGACCACGGAGCCGTAGTAGTTGGCAGTACGAGGCCCTTCGCGGGTCTCCCAGACCAGTCCTCGGCGGTTGGCAATGATTCCGGCCGTCACGGTCGAACCATTGTTGCCGCCCCATCCGACCAACATGAGGCCGACTTTGGGAACTTTGCGATCGACCTGGAAGTCGTACGTAACTTCCTTGGGCGCGGCCACATACTGGCCTTCGGCCGTCTTGGTCACGGCAGTGGTGCGATAGACGTACTTGCTCTTGATGTGCTCGTCAGAATAGACCACGTTGGGCGAATTGACGGTAAAAAGGGGTTTGGTCGTGCTGGCAGATTCACCGGTCTCGTGCCTGTTGTACCCGTTCATCGAACCGACGCCGACTTCTGCGTGGGGCGCCATGTTGACTGGAGATGGATGCTAAGAGGTATGAAGGATAGTTGTCTAGATGGTTGTCTAGATGGTCGAGTTATAGAGTAAAGGGAAAATCCGAGGCTCCTCCACGAGGAGAAGAGCGTCGGCCGTTGAACGGGTGGTGGCACCTGGACGAGCGTGCCATGTTAGAAGGTGCATGGTGATCGAGACGGACGTCGCCAACTGAGCCAGGCGAACAGAACGAGACAAGATGCATCATGGCCGCAGCCAATGGCATCAAGCTTTGCATGATTCTGTACTGGGAGCGACTTACGAAGGGAGCAGATTGGAGAACGTCTTGGCGGTAGGCGGACCACTCGGGAGTGATCCTGGTTTGTTGAAAGGGGGTGTCCAAGTCACAACTAGTCTGTGACTGTAGAGATGTTGTGGTGTTGTAGAAAAAGAGAGCGTCAAGATGGGAGTTCCACGCCTTCTTGTACTTTTTCTGACGAGGGGAGAGGGGCGGAGGGGCATGGTGACTAGCTTTGCCTGGTGGGTAGTGGAGTGGGTTGCAGAAGGCTTCGGCCGACATGTTTGGACGCGATAATCGATAACGGGTGGGAGCGGAGCAAACATGTGAGTGTCGTGAGAATCGGTTTTCCTTACCAATCAAAACGGTGTTGCATCGAGTTCATGTTCTCGAACTGCTGAATCAAATGTCTCTGGACTCTGTCTCTCGGCGTGTCTCTTGTGCTGGTCTTTGGTCCCGGCCATCGGCCACAACCCGAATCGTTTAAGGAAAGAGTGTATCCATGGTGAACATTTCGCCTTTCCCCGACCCTGACCAGAGGCAGCAGACGACGAGGGAGAGCATTATACAGCATCATGGCAGAGGTCAACACCCCAGACAGAGTGTACAACAGGCCCCTCTGGCGTCATCCCATCCACTTTTTGTTTCTCGAGCATTCCACTGTCCATGCTGCTAGCCTTTCGTAGAGCCGCGCAGTCACTGAGTTAGCTGTTTCACCCTAGTTACCTGCTGCAGCAGCTAGCACGCAGCCCGTAGCCTGTATCACGAAGACCGCAAAACTCGCCGAACAGATGACGGCTCGCTTCTCCTGTATTGGTTACCGGTCAGGCCCAAGGCCCGATCTCGTACGCTCGCAGCTCATTACAGAGTATACATTAGTGTGTACATGTCTATATTGCAGGGGGAAGCGATGTTGTGAAGCCGACATCTCCGGCGGCAGGGCGGCAACCTCGGTCCTCTCCATTGGTGTCCTGCTTACGGACAGCGGTCAGGCCAAGGCCAACCAAGGCCAATCGTGGTCAGGAAACTGGCGGTGCGGTGCCATGATTCGCTCCAGAACTGGCTCTCCCCCTTGCTGCCCAACATGTTCTCCCCCAATAAGGACGGCCCACAATGCCGGCATTGCAGAGATTATCGCTTGCATGAATCTGCAGGCATAATTAAGTGGTCATTGTCGTGGTCATCAGTCTCGTCGTTCTGCGTTCCGGGAAGTTCCTACCGGCGACCAGTCCCGGATCGCCGCTTCTGATGTATTCCCGTATCAACGGGCTCGGCCGAGTCGGAGTGGTGTCGAGCGCCTTGGGGATCGAAGCCAGTCGAAACGCATCGCGCTCACAGTAGACTTTGCCGTGCAGCTCAAAGTAGTCGTGGTCGAGCTGGACCTTGCACATGGTGCATTTCAAGCACCGAGGATGGTGCTTCTCCTTTCCCCGGCCGGCCACGTTGGCAGTTTCCATGTACAACCCCTCAATGCCCTTCCCACATGTCGCACAGAGTGAGTTCTCGAGCTCGTGATAGTGGTATGCGCAGTACGGTCGGTCCGCGTGCACGTAAAACTCGGCTGTCAAGAAGGCTGACCGGCAGGTGTGACAGACGAAGCATTCTTTGTGATAGCGTCCCGTCAGCTGGCCGTCTGCACTGGACACGGATTTCTGCGAGGCCAGGATGATCTGAGAACAGCCTCGGCAAATTCCTTTGTTTGGGACAGCACGTTTGCTGTGACTGTCGGCCGTCGCGGTCTCAGACCGTGTTGAAGGGGAACTGTCATCAGGAGACGGCTTCGCTTCCGGCGATGGCGCCAGAGCGCCGTCCGCTGTCCTTGGTCGGCGTGAAATGGGGATTGGCGACAGGCGGCCGTGCTGGAAAAATGGATCTGTGGGAGAATCGGCTGATATCTCTGGCAGTTTCGGTACTGGCGGCGCCTGCGACTCCACCAGAGGTGGTTGCAGGAGCTTTGTATATGTTGATCCCGTAAACTTCCTGCCAGCGTCCTCATTCTGGGCAGAACTAGACCGTGAGCTGGTGCTCCTTTCGGAGAAGCCTTCCGAGCCGTAGGACGACGCTGAGCCAATGGAGACCCGGCGAATATCAGGAATCAGTGCACCGGACGGTCCTTCCGATGTCTCGGCGTGATCTGTTTCCGCTTCTACCGCGCTTTTCCCAAGCTCACGTGTTCTCGACGAGGGTGGTACGGTGGTGGTCGTGGCGTGGGTCTCTATCTCCCCGGCCTTGGGCTCAGCGACCGCCAGCGAGGGGGACGGTCCCTCGGCAAAACCTTCCAGAGCCTTCAGCGCTTCCCGATGGCTCGCGGCGGGTGGTGTCGGTGAGGAGAGCTCCTGCGTGGGTCCAGACTGGTCAATGGAGGGGGATGAGAGTGCTGGAGTCACAGCGAGAAGGGGAGTCACGGGAGCGGCCATCGACGACGGGCTTGGGAATATCTCATACTCCTCGGGATCGTCGCTCAGTGCTTCTCGCACGACGTGACGCCGTGTCGTCGCGGATTGAGATCGTCGCCGGCCGAACAAACGAGTCAAGCCCTTGGGAAGTATGCCTGGTGACGATGGCTGTGGGGCCGTTGGCGATCGTGCCTTTAAAATCGGCCTTTCCTTCAAACCGGGAGGAGCGGCACGATCGCCTGAAACGGGAGGATTGCTGAATAGTGGAGGAGGTCTTTTCGCTTTGTAGGATGGTTCAGCATTCATCGGTTTCGTGCTATTGATGGTGGGGCCTGCCAGAGGCACCAAACCGTCGGCCACTGGAGGACTGCTCTGGTCCCGGGGCGCGTCGCTCAACTTGTCCGAAGCTGGTCTCGAACTCGTGTCAGACGACACTATATCTGCGGCATTGGATTCACCACGCCCGTCGGCTAGCAGAGGCTGGTCCTCCACCGGCAACCGCAGTGAGGGCGTCGTCTTCGCCGTGCTTGAAGGCTCGGGCACAAGGAGCGGAACGTCTCGCGCGGAACTCGGCTTGCGAGTGCCAGCAGTGCTGCTCCAAGACGGTCTCCTGCTGCTGGCAGCGGTCGAGGGTGGGGACCCTCTGTCTCCAAGAGTGGTGGTCGCCGTCGGCCTCGATTTGCCCGCTGATTCGACTCTTTCCAGTGGCATATGCTTTCCGGTTTGTTTGGACGACTGCATGCTGCGGATGGCACCTCCTTCGCGGGATCGAGAGCGAATAGGTTCACTCTGCTGGGTCCCGGACCGGTCACGCTGGCGTTGAGTGGTGCTTCGTGACGGCATCGGAAACGGCGGGAAGGCACAATCCAGGTTCATGAGCTCTGGCGAAGGAGGCCGGCGAGGCCCAGGTGCCGTGGCTTTTCTCGGTGCCGGCCAGGGCGATCGCGAGATGGACGACGTGCTTGCTGGAGACAGAATGGAGCCGTGGCCGCTGCTACTTGCGGGCGTGAGCTCACCGTGGAGAAAAGGTGGCTGATCTGAGACCGGTCAGCTTCACTCCCCAGCATGGTAGACTGGTCACGGACTTGCGGCGAACGGATCGATTTTGGGCAGCAAAGGCCGTTTGGGCCGAAGGAGGCCTTGATGCGCCCCGGCATCTGGACTAGGAAGACGAATTGGGGTCGGTGTAGGATCCAAGTGATCTAGAAGGTTAGCGGTTGTTATGTGATTGTGGTGGATGGATGGCTTTTGCCAGTCACCTTTGGTAGAAACGCAGGTGTGATGGGCCAACGAGCCCGACGCAACATCCATCCCACAGCTGGAACACTTGATGGTCGGGAAGAAACTCGCACCTCTCGGAGGAGGGAGAGAAAGAGGAAGAGGAGAATCACCGTCCATCTCGTCTTCTAAGTCGTGGTCTCGCCCTTTCAAGGCGTTCCTGCCTCGTGGGCTTCTGGCACACCGCTGCCCCTTCGATAATCATTCAAGGTTCGCTCTCGACTGGGATGGCTCTCGGAAAGAAAAACTGAATGGCAGCATGCGGTTGCTCAGAGACATGTGAAGTTGCGCAATGGCCAGCCAGATGGACCGTGTCTGGACGTCACCTCACTGATCACAAAGGCGATGCGGTCTGCGATCGCCGTAGAACTCAGATAAAGCTGAGGGTTAGACATGCTGGGGGGGAGGTGAAATTCGGTTAGGCGCCGTACAATCTGCAGAGGCGCCAGCAAGAATGCTCCGCTTGGTCGATGCAGGAGATGAGGCTTCTGCTCTAGTCTCGAACAAGCTGTGAGTGGGGAAGATGTGGTCGATCAATAATGCTTGTCGGAGGACTAGCCTTTCTAGAGACTCAAGTAGTCCCAGCAATACCCATTGAACGATAAGAGCACGTGTGAACAGACCTGACAGTACATGGAGAGAGCTGGCGGCCGCAAGCAGCTAGGAAAAAGGACATGACCGCCGCTATCAGGAGCGTCCAGCGAAAGACCCCTCTTCCCGCCTCTTTCAAGCACATGGAGGCAGGCAAGACATCACACTTACTGAAAAGCCCGCAGCATGGTGAAATGCTCGAGGTGTGGAAACGCGCAGCGGACTCGAGATCGTCCTACCGGGCACCACAGTGCTAGCCGCAAGAGGATTGAACGAGCACCACCGCAGCCACAAGACAAGGGGACGGAGGGTGATTGGTGAAAAGGAGGCTTTGCTAAGCTGCGTAGTTCCTCTCCACAATATGACCAGGGTTGGTGCTGTCCCTGTCTGGCTCACCAGTCCTCGGGCCAAAAAGCGTCCGGGGCACGCAATTTACGGCAACGAAATGAACCTGTCTGAAGTTCAAGCGCTGGTGGGTTGCCGTCCAGCGAGTTGAGTAGACGAGGCGCAGGAAAAAAGAATGGCAACCCCCACTCAGTCTTGAGTTGGTGATGATACAGTAAATGAAGGTGAACTGGTGAGCACACTGATTGGATTGACCTCATTACCGCTCTCCAGGGGCAAGCAGCAAGCAGCTTCGAACGGGGAGTGGTGGTGTGGGCCCTGTCACACTACCTGGATGGAGATGGCTAGATTGAGGTGCGAGTGGTTGGCAAACCAGAAGAAAGAAGTTGGAAGCTTGCACAGCCGCGCCAAGCGCCGTGCACCGTTGCCGTGGCGTAGCAGTGAACTCAGACAACCCCTGATTCTCCCCAATTGCCACTCCGATCATGGGCCGGCATTTATCTCAGAGTCGACTTTGCGATAATAGTGCTGGCTCCGGTTAGAAGGTCCTACCTTACTCTTAATGGTCATTCATCTCCTTGCTCACAAATCGTCAAGCTTTGCATCATCGACCGTTGTTTCAGCATCGACAAGCGCCGGCAGTATTTGACTGAACGGATCAAAGCCGCGAATTGAGATGCAGCTGCCTCATTTTGATATTTGACAGGCCCATCCCAGCTGATGGTGCTCGTCAAAGGCCGCACGCTGGGCACGACCATTTTGAACCCGACCTTGCCAAAATTTATCCTGGCAGCTGCTTCTCCAGCTCAACCACCGCCGACATTGCCACGCCTCCAACTTTAATTTTGGTCAAGTCGGTCTCGACGCCTTTCTCGATATCTGGAAATGGCCCAAGTGGGGTGATGGCCTTGGGGTTGATGTCGTAGTGGCTTTTGGTGTAGTTCTCTTTGATGTGCTTGAAATTGGTCGTCTCGCGGAACCCGTCGACGTTCCAGTACAGATTCTTCAGCCAATTGTTCAACTGCGGATAATCATGCCTGATCGTTCCCAGATTGCACTTGAAATGCTGCACGTACACCGGGTCGAACCTGATTAAGGTTGCGTACGCCCGGATGTCAATCTCGGTCAGTTCCTTTCCGAGGATGTAGGGCCCACCGTTTGCGGCGACCACCTTTTCCAGCCTGTTCAGCGCCGCAAAGACAGGTAAGACGTTCTTGTCGTACTCATCTTGAGAATGAGCAAAACCGGCCTTGTACACGCCGATGTTGAGATCGCGCTGCATCCATTCGCTCATCTGGTCAATCTTGGATCTCAAATGCTCTGGGTACAGGCTCACGGTCGCCTTCTCGGGCGGCAGGATCGTGTTGAACGCCGTCTGCAGGTTTCGAAGGAGCTCTGTGCTTTCGTTGTTGACAATCGTCTCGGTCTTCTTGTCCCACAACACCGGCACACTGTACCGACCCCTGTACTCCTTGTCGGCTTTGAAGTACAGCTCATGCAGATACTTGCTACCGTAGAGATGGTCAACTGTGGCTCCTGGATACTCGACCTCGTTGCTGGCAAACTGCCAGCCGGGCCAGCCTCTCTCATCCCCTTTCGGATATGGCTTCACGACGTCGACCGAAATGATGTCTTGGAGTCCTTTTATATATCGGACAAGGTTGGCGCGATGCGCAAAGGGGCAAAACAGTCCTGGCCCTTCCTCAACACTGCGCTATTCCTTCTGAACCCACCCGTCGAAGGAAGCACCTACCAATGTACATGTGATATCTGCCGGCCTCGGGGGGGAAAGGTCCATCAGCTGTGATCTTGCCGTGCCACGCGTCCGTTTTGCCGCTCAAATGCTCGGCCACTGTGGTCGCATTGGGGCGTACAGAAGTCATGGTGTCTTTTGGATGCAGGAACGTCTTTGCTAATGTTTCGAGGCCCGAACATGGCGTAGCAATCGCTCCCGACAGCTTCGTAGATTGTATTGTAATTAAGTGCGCCGAGGTTTCCGTCGGACTGACGTCAGTGGGGATCTCGGCAGTTCCCAAGTGGCTTTTCAATTCAGACCATGAACGGCGGGTGGAAGATGATATTGGGCCAAAACTTTCAAACAATAAGCAACAGTCTAGACCACACACAAACAGGTCGTGATGACCACGGGTGAGCACCCATCAAGTGACTACCTACCATTTCCACGGCCGTCTGTCCAGGCTGCTTTGCTTCTCCCTTCTGCAAAGAGTTGATTGAATCACGCACTTCGCAATATTCTGTCTCGGAATCATTGTCTCCTGGCCGACGTGCCATCTCAGCTCTGATCCTTCCTATTTGTCCTTTGACAATTTTCTTGACATCGGCGGCAGCCATCGCTGCCTGACTGATCCTTGCTGTTTCTGCATAGATGCCGAGATCAACTTGCCTGAACCCTTCCTCTTCCTCTTCTCAACTGGTTCTTAATTGTGGTTGGTGATCCAGGACCGGCTTTGCCGTTCATACAGGCCTTTTTCTGTCCAACTTCTGTACTCTATTTCTGGTTTCCTGTTGGGTCCAAGTTTCAGGATGCCTGTAGCTGCTGCCACGTGTCGGCGACAGCTTTTCGCTCCTGGCGAACTGTTACACGTTTGCTTCAGCTGAGTAACCCTGAGCCAAAGCTTCTCCTTGGCTAAGCATGTCATGGCATTAGTGGCGAGCTCTCCAATCGCCAAATGCGTTTGAAAGAATGTGCTGTGATTTGAGTTGATTCGAAATTAAGGACGGATTTTGTAACCATCTTCTCATCGCGTGCATGGATGCTAATCTTCGATTCACTTGCAGTGGGGCTGGGGCACTGGGGTACTTGCAGCTCGCAAAATACCGTGTCAATGTAGGTCGACACTCTCGAATATTTTGGTCAGTCGTGGCCATCTCGCCTGTCGAAGTTCTGGGACCGACTTTCGGTATTCTTCTGAACGTCGAATCAAAGTATGATTTGGCCAACTTCTTCATCACTGTCTTGCCTTCAGAGATGCGATATGAGGGATGGCCGCTGATGAAGGCAACACTGCTTCGAGCCATGCCGTTCCATCTAGAGAAGCTAGAGGACAGAAACCGGATATTGCGAGCAGGTGTGGTGTGAGGGATTGCTCTACCCATACGAGGCGCGCCTGCCTGAAGGCTATCTGGCTGTGCGGCCAGCATAATAGCGCGAGCCGGTGCTGAAAAAGGGTAGAGGACAGCTCACGATTCAAGGGAAGGTTTCGATCCCTGAAGAACACGACTCTGGAACAGACGCGGCTCCCATGGACGGAACCAAAGCAAAATGGTTAGGATGACCCCACAAACCTCTTTGGACGCAGCTGGGCGCAAGAGCAGCTTTCCAGTCGACCTTTCTCACTGCCCTGGCCGACCGTTGCCAGACTGAGGACGGCACCTTTGGCAGCGGTCGTCATATTATCTCGACCATCTCGTACATCTGCCCTGGACTGCTCGCTATGAGTTAGCCTCGCATTCAGACTCTGGGACACACATGGAGAGCATTGAAGAGTGTATTGGACACGATCAGGAGGATGAAGAGTCGAGGCGAGTAGTCAGGAAACAAAGGCGGGTGATTAGCCCAATCTCCGGAATCCTGCAGGCACACGTCATGGCCTCGAGGCAAGATCTCCATGCCAGATTTGAGCTTTATTTGTGACGCCGCAACCGATTGTTTTATAGCGGCTGCACGGCCTCTGTGGAACAGCATGATAAGGCATATCACCAGAGCCTCAAGAGGCGCACTATGGCCTCATCGGTCCTTTTCTGTTGTCGACCGCAGCGGCATCTCCCAGACACTCGCTACCACCCGAATCTCGTCGCCCTTCGCTGGCCTGTCAAAACAAAGCCAATGCTCAGCGTTTCATACCACCGTAGTCTGTCGCGCTCAGTCGCCGACAGCAGACGCCTTGATGGAGAACCTCAATGACCTGTATGCGACCGCCAGGGACGAATTTGAGATTGCAGCCGAGGAGACGGAGAAAAATACAGTATATGCAGCGGATGATCGCCAAGCAGCACAGGATGCTTTGAAGTTGCTCAAAGAAGCCTTCGAAAAGGCGATCAAGGAGAGTGACCCTGAAGTGGCCAAAGAGGTCCAGGGCAGAGTTGGGCCCCGAATAAGGGAATTGGAAAATGCGGTGACTGCTATGGAGGAGAGTGCCATCGAGGGCTAGATGAGATTGGTTATCAACAGGAAGACACTTGTCCACGACTAGAGAGATGGTCACGAATTTGGTGCATCTATATGGGTGGCATTTTCTTGGTCGATACGTTGTCGTGCGACCGGAGCCATCACCTTCAACTACGGCGCGGGATCATGTTGGACAGATGGGCATTGGAGAGATGGGGGAAGGTACAGTCTGATCTGTGCATGCTTATGGCCTGGTTCAGTAGGAATGTGGGAGCAGAATGTGGGAGCAGAACGTGGGGCAAAATTTAGAAGCTTGAATGATGAATTGACGTCCAGATCTTATGCTCCGCGTCGTGAACCTCGACTCAGCCATGCAACCGCTGCCGTCCGTTTCCCGATTGACTGACTTCGTAGAACGGGCTAATTTAGTATCTCTTTCCTTCTCTCAACACATCGCCATACTCTTCCAGCGGACTTCGGATGAGCTTGGTCTCCTTCCACAGATTGGGTGTCAGGAAGCCGTACGAATTGCCGACAGCAACGAACGTCGCCTTGAGAGTGTTCTCCAGTGTCTTGGTGCTTCCAGCTGAAGACGTGTAGGCATCTTGGACACCGGCCAGCTGCAACAATCTCTTGACCGCCGGAGACGCGACAAGACCGGTCCCTCGCGGTGCCGGGATAAGACGGACCGTGACCGACCCGCACTTACCAGACTCCTTGGTGGGAAGAGAGTGTGGTTCACCGAGATTGGTACCCCAATAGCCCCGTCGAATGGGGAGGACGGAGAGCTTCGCAATGATGATGGCGGCACGGATTGCCGTGGCCACTTCTTTCGAGGTCTTGATTCCGAGGCCGACGTGGCCTTCGCTGTCACCGATCACGACGATGGCCTTGAAGCGTGTTCGCTGTCCCGCACGGGTCTGCTTCTGCACAGGCTTGATCTGTGGTGGTCTTCTGTCAGCACCGTCCACAGAAGCGCCGACCGGCCACGACCTACCTTCATCACTTCATCCTTCAGTTTGGGCAGAAACCAGTCCACAATCTGATACTCCTTGATGGGAAGGGAGTGCAAGTAGATTTGTTCCATGCTCTGAATCTTTCCGGCCTTGACGAGACGGCCCAGCTTCGTCACTGGCTGCCATTCCTTCTCCTCCGACTTTGCACCTCGTCGAGGACCACGGCGGCGGCCTCGGTCTCCTCTTCCTCGATCTCCACGGCCTCGATCTCCACGGCCTCGATCGCCAAATCCTCCTCGTCTCGGGGCGTCAGCCATGATTGCAATGGTAGGTGTGGTTTTGCGCGGCGAGGGGTTGTCAAGTTATTGACCAAGGCCAAGTCGAGTGCGACTTGCGGGTAATGGATGCCAAGGTCGAAAACCCTAAAACTAGGCCCATTGTAGCACGACTTATATTTCAGTCGATTCACGTGACTGTCACGTGGAAGCTGGCCAATGACACTTGTCCTGGCAGCGGGCGGCCATCATTGCAATGAGGTCCAGATAAGTGGTCTCTGCATCCATGTCGGCAAACATGTCTTTTGATTAATTAATCAAGTGGGGTCAACTGTGGAGGAACTCCTCAGGCTGGGAAGGACACCATGTTAAGATGGTCAGTGTGTAAAGCACGCGACTTGTGCGCCATACTAAGGCTGTCCAGGTATCAAGTCAAGTTGGCCCAGCGTCCCTTGCTGACACAGGCTGTCGCTACCGCAGTCAGTCTCTATCTTTCTCCTTCTGAGACGTTTCTGATCAAGCCAGGCCCTTTTCGGAGCCGGAGACGTATTGGCGCAGCAAGCCGTGGAGAGAAAGGGGCTGCGGACGCATGACTTGACTCGAACAGGGCGAATGGTTCTGTACGGAGGCTGTATGTATCCCTCTGCGTCGTGCTGGATGAGCGCTGACCTGGCTAGGCGTGTTTGGTCCGGCCGCAACGAAGTGGTATCAGATTCTTCAGAAGCATATCAACCTTGGATCCCGTGGCGCCACCACGGTTGTGCGTGTGCTTGCCGATCAAGCGGTATTTTCGACCGCCCATCTTTTCGTTTTCCTCTCCACCATGTCCATCCTGGAAGGCGTCAGCCCGAAGGAGAAACTTGAGAAGCACTATCTTCCAGGATTGAAGGCAAATTGGATAGTATGGCCGGCTGTGCAGGCGGTCAATTTCAACCTCGTCCCGCTGGAACATAGAGTTTTGGTGGTCAACCTTGTGAGCTTGGGCTGGAATTGTTTTTTGAGTTGGTTGAATAGTTCAAAATAGAGAGGGACATGGACTCTTCCGCTCATCTGTATGCAGTAGGTAGGCCCACGGGGAAGACGCCGAGGCCGTCGAAATGGCGGCGCGCATGTCTCAGCAGGTCTTTGGAGAGACAAGACAGAATCAAGCAAGAAGTGATGTCTGAAGGCCACTCGGAGTTGCATAGTAACTGGCCACAGGACAGCACTTGGGGCTAACCACTTCTGGCCTTGGCCCTCAAAGCCTAGGAATTTCCAAGTCGCTATCGATCTCCAGACCATCGACCTCCAGACCATCGATCCCAGGTCTACAACGTTCCTCTCCTTACTCTCAGTTCACTTCTGAAAGTGGACAAAATTCCGAGGGCTTCCCTTCCCCGTTCTATTCTTCATTCGCACCGAGAAGCGCATCTCAGTGGCCACATTTTCAGGTTGCTTTCTCGCCCCACCTTGGTGACCTCCGGCCAGCGCGTTCGCGGAGACATCTCTCTCCCGTCCTGACGGTGCTTTGCCTTTGATTTCTATTCCATGGCGGAAGTCGCAGTTCCACAGCCACCACCGGCTGGTCCGGTTGCCAAAGACGAAGACGCCGCGCCGGCCTCTGATGAAATCAAGACTGTCTTCCACGATGTCAACAACTTTAACGTTAAGCATCCGCTTTTGAACACATGGAGTCTATGGGTATGTGCTCGGTCTTCGATGCCGGTGGTGCTTCTCGGCTGACCCTCGCAGTTTACGAAGCCGCCTTCGTCCAAAGGAGACAACTGGAATGATCTGCTCAAAGAGGTCGTCACGTTCGATACAGTGGAGGAGTTTTGGGGCATCTACGTGAGTTCTGTGTGAATGGATGGTCAATAAACACAGGCTCATCATGGCAGAACAACATCACGGCCTGTTCCGATCTCAGCCTGAAGTCCGACTATCACCTCTTCAAGAAAGGAGTCCGGCCCGAATGGGAAGATCTTCAGAACAAACACGGAGGGAAATGGTCATATTCCTTCAAAGACAAGAAACTGATCAACATCGATGAACTCTGGCTGCACACTCAGCTCGCTGCGATCGGCGAAACTTTGGAAGACGAAGGTGACAACGAAATCATGGGAGTGGTCGTGAACGTGCGGAAGGGTTTCTACAGAATCGGATTGTGGACTCGGACCACTGGCAAGGCGGGCGGAAAGGACACCTTGATGAAGATCGGCAAGAGATTCAAGGAAGTCCTTCAGATTGGCGACAATGACGTCCTTGAATTCAGCGGCCACACCGATGCGGCGCATTCTGGCAGCACCAGAGCCAAGGCCAAGTACACCGTTTAAGTCGTCTTCGTCGAGCCTGTGCATTCTTCCAACCCATGACGGCGTTAGCAAAACATGGCATGATTGGTATATTGACGGGCCGTCCGCGGACGGCCGAGATCGATGTTCCTGGCGTTTGTGGAATGGATCGGTTTGGATGGAATTAATTGGGGTGTACGACTCGTCGTCAAAGCCATGTCAGCATCATGTGTTATACCTCATTGTACGATCTGTGGCACTATGACAAGCCAGCCGTTCTACGATCCAATCCGAGTGCAACCGTCACTTCCCTCCAATGCCCGTGGTGCATGGCAGTTCATCTTCCTCTCCCCACCACCAGCATCCAAACCTCTATTCGTGTCCATTCAGAGGCTGGTCTGGACTCTGGTCAGCGCCAAGGGATGACGAGCAGCTTTTGGTCCATTCCTTACCGCCGCTCCCAAAACTTACCCCACAAAATGCAAGTGGTGTGCCCCGCTGCAAAAAGTTTTGTCCCGGACCCGTCGCCACTGACTCATGTCTGCTGCCGCATTACTCCGTTGAACAGCACGCTGCTAAGTCTTCCTTCGTTCTCACACGGTGTCACGGACGTTCATTGATTTTGCTGTGCACCCTGGCCTTGACCTTCCCCTCCACGCACGCAACTCTGCTCGAGACGTGACTAAATCCGCCGAAGAGCATTGACCGCCTCTAACCGGGGCGCACTGGACTTTCACGACCATGCCTATGTATGTGAAATTCTTCCCGCTGTTGGACAAACGTGACTGACGAGTGCTGACAGGCTGCGAGAGCCATGGAAAAAGTACCGCAAGTTCAAACCTCTTGACCTGCCGAACCGACAATGGCCGTCCAAGACCAATGACAAGCCGCCGCGTTGGCTGGCGACCGATTTGCGAGACGGAAATCAGAGCTTGGTGGATCCTATGGTAGGCCGGCCGGAGCGTGTCGACGCATCAAGAGTAGGAATGGCTGACGTGACTGCTCCTTTAGGATGGTGAACAGAAGCTGCGCTTCTTCCAGATGTTGGTCGAGCTGGGCTACAAGGAGATTGAAGTGTCGTTCCCGTCGGCCTCGCAGACCGACTATGACTTTACAAGACACTTGGTTGAGACGGCGGGAGTGGTGCCGGACGATGTCTGGCTGCAGGTCCTGTCACCGTGTCGCGAGGACTTCATCCGCAGGACGGTCGAGTCCTTGACCGGGGCCAAAAAGGCCATCTTGCATCTCTACCTGGCCACCAGCGAGTGCTTCCGGAGAATTGTCTTTGGGATGACCGAGGAAGAAAGCCTCGCGTTGGCGGTCAAGTGTACCAAGTTGGCGCGGTCCCTCACCAAGGACGACCCGAAGCAGAAGGGGACGGAGTGGTTGTATGAGTTCAGTCCCGAGACCTTTTCAGATACGTCGCCAGAGTTCGTGGTGCGGATATGCGAGGCCGTCAAGGCGGCGTGGGAGCCGACCGAAGAGTCGCCGATGATATTCAACTTGCCGGCCACGGTGGAGATGACCACGCCCAACGTTTACGCCGATCAGATTGAGTATTTCTGCACGCACATGACCGAGCGGAAGAAGTTTTGCGTATCGGTGCACCCGCACAATGATCGTGGCTGTGCCGTCGCCGCGGCCGAGCTGGCACAGATGGCCGGAGCCGATCGAGTCGAAGGCACTCTGTTCGGCAACGGGGAGAGGACGGGGAATGTCGATCTGGTCACATTGGCACTGAATCTCTACACACAGGGCGTCTGGCCCAATGTCGACTTCAGTGACATCAACAAAGTCATTCGGATCTGCGAGGAGTCGACCAAAATCCCGGTGAACGAACGATGGCCTTACGGTGGTCAGTTGGTCGTCTGCGCCTTCAGCGGGTCCCATCAAGACGCCATCAAGAAAGGCTTCCAGGAGCGCCAGAAGATCGGGCCCAAGGCGGAAGATCCGTGGCAAATGCCCTACTTGCCCTTGGATCCTCAGGACATTGGCCGAACTTACGAAGCCATCATTCGCGTCAACTCACAGTCGGGCAAAGGCGGCGTGGCCTGGATCATCCAGCGCAGTTTGGAGCTCGATTTGCCCCGTGGTCTGCAAATTGCCTTTAGTAGGATCGTGCAGAAGGAGGCCGACGCCAAGGGCCGCGAACTGCTTCCTCGGGAGATCCAGGCCCTGTTCGAGGAGGCGTACCATCTGAAGAAGAACCCGCGATTTACGCTGATCGACTACAATATCACGGCCGTCAGGACACATTCACCAGAGCCGACAGTGAAGAGTGCATCTGCTGGTCGACCTCCGCAGACCATGGCTCCGGCCCAGAACACGTCGAGTTCGAAGCGGCAGTTTGCCGGCGTCATCGCGATTGACGGCGTCCAACACCCGGTGGTCGGAGTGGGCAATGGTGCCATTTCGTCTTTGGCGAATGCCTTGCATTCTCTGGGCATCGATCTGGACGTTGCCGACTACAAGGAGCACGCCATTGGCGGCGGACGAGACGTCAAGGCCGCCACCTACATCGAGTGTACCGCGAGCGGGTCGAGTGAGAAGGTGTGGGGGGTGGGCATCCACGAAGATGTCGTCCAGGCGTCGTTGATCGCGTTGCTGAGTGCGGCCAGCTCGGTATGACCCGTTATTCTGACCCTTATTGTGAACCCCTCATCAGCGCGGTACCCCTCGACTCCTGCTAACACCGAGGACAATATAGTTCCTCACGTCGAGGGTGTCGACTCCCGTGCCCTTTAAGCCGAAGCATATGAAACAGTTTTCCGAGGCCGAGCTGGAGGCTCTGGAACGTTTGAACTTGAACGGCTCACCCACAGTCAAGACAGCAGACAGCCCTCGGCCTCAGAGCCCATGGACCTCCGCGCTGTCTAAAAATCCTGCTGAGACCGGGGGGCCCCAAAAAGTGAATATTGATTTGCTGGAGAAAAAGGCGGAAGAGAGTAGTGCCACTATCAACGGGCATACTTGATTGCATATGAATGAATAATACGAGTCGTCACAGCTTGATCAGCATTGACAGGGAGTGTTGGAGTAGGACCAAAATCAAAAGCTTCAACGCATCTTGGGTGTCTTCCTCACTCCTATCTCGAGGCGCTGTCGAACGAAGTGAGTGTTTCATTATAGCCGATGTTATATCCTCCCTCCCATTTTCACGTGTCAGTTCACCCCCCCTTTGAAGGGGCCGAGGAAGTGGAACTTGGCGCCAATTCAGGACCGCTAAATCGCTACCAAAGTGGAGTGGCTTCGGTCTGGATTCCCCGAGCTGCAGATATCTATGACGCCTCCGTGCAGAGGAATCCATACAGTTGACCTGTGTGGTGCCGACTTTTGCATAAGGACTCTCCACGTCTGCAAATTGGTGGTCTGTCCGCAGCCTGCATGCCTTCTGGGCTCACTCACCTCGTTCATATGCTCGCCGCGCCTCAGCTCGCCGCCCGGTGAACACCAATTCTTGACGCCCCCAACGTCGTCATGATTCCCTTCGACCCGTAGGGAGCGCAACACGCACTCTTCGAGCAAGCAGCTCTCATTTTCCGGCATGGCGACCCGCCACTCTGTCCGACGCTTCTTCAAGCCTGTTCTGTATGGGACGGCGGCGGTTGCAGGTCTCGGTGGCGCCATAGTCTACATTTCCTACCGCCCCATCAACGTTCCTGGTTCGCAGGGCGCGGTGGTGCCGACCCTCCGGACGGAAGATGGCACCATTGTTCCTCCCAAGTTTCCACAGATTCCCAGTCGAGAGCAGATGATTGCCGATCTGAAAAAGAGCGGGGGATTGGTGGGCGACGCTCCGGAGACACCCCTTGTGCAGCAGGTCAGACACCGCTTCGACTGGCTCCGAGGAGTACGGAGCGATGACGGGGACGAGAAGACTCGATTGGCCGCAGAACAGGAAGCTGGAGAGCCGTACGATCTGCTGGTGATCGGCGGCGGGGCTACAGGCTCTGGGATCGCTCTGGATGCTGTCACGCGCGGCCTGAGGGTGGCCTTGGTTGAGCGGGACGACTTTGCGTCGGGCACGAGCGGTAAGAGTACGAAATTGGTGCATGGAGGTGTCCGATACCTGGAGAAGGCGGTATGGGAACTCGACTACAATCAATATGCCCTGGTCAAAGAGGCGTTGCAAGAACGGAAGTATTTCCTCGACACCGCGCCTCACTTGTCTATGTGGCTTCCCATCATGATCCCGCTGCAAAAGTGGTGGCAAGCTCCGTACTTTTGGCTCGGCACCAAATTCTACGACCTTCTGGCCGGTAGCGAAGGCATCGAAACGAGTTATTTTCTGACCAAGAGCAAAGCCTTGGACGCCTTTCCGATGCTGAAAAAGGACAATCTGGTTGGGGCCCTTGTCTACTACGACGGCGCGCACAACGACAGCAGGATGAATGTCAGTATCGCTGCCACGGCGGCCCTGTACGGGGCCACGATTGTCAACCACATGGAAGTCACCAGTTTGACCAAGGATGCGAACGGCAAACTGAATGGGGCGGTCGTTCAGGACGTGATTGCGGCCAAGAACGGGACACCTCGTCCTCCGATCAGGATCAGGGCGAAAGGGGTCATCAACGCGACGGGCCCATTCTCCGACTCGATCCGCAAGATGGACGACCCCAATGCGCCGGAAATTGTCGCCCCGAGTGCTGGCGTTCACGTTGTCTTGCCGGGATACTACAGCCCGCAGAAGAACTCGATGGGCCTGATTGACCCGTCCACATCGGACGGCCGTGTCATCTTTTTCTTGCCGTGGCAGGGGAACACCATTGCCGGCACCACGGACGCACCGTGTGAGATCTCGCAGCAGCCCATCGCGGGTGAAGATGAGATCGGCTGGATTCTGAATGAAATCAGCAGCTACCTCTCACCCGACATCAACGTGCGACGGAGCGACGTCCTGGCCGCCTGGTCCGGCATTCGTCCGTTGGTCAAGGATCCCAAGGCCCGGAACACCGAATCACTCGTACGAAATCACCTGGTCACCGTCTCGGAATCTGGCCTGCTCACATGTGCCGGCGGAAAATGGACGACCTATCGACAAATGGCGGAAGATGCCGTGGATGAAGCGATCAGGATATTCCCGCTACAGACCAAGCCTGTGACGGGGGTGGCGAGGATCAGTGGCACCGAAATGATCAACGATGCTGCACCGCTGGATGGGACCTGTCAGACACACCAAGTCCGACTCGTCGGCGCCCACGGATATTCCCAGACGTTGTTCATCAACCTGATTCAGCATTTTGGCATCGAGACCGAGGTGGCCAAGCATCTTGCCGAAGCGTACGGAGACCGAGCTTGGACGGTCGCGGCCCTCTCGAGTCCGACCGGACAGCGATTTCCCGTTCGAGGCAAGCGAATCTCTCCTTTGTATCCTTTTGTCGACGGCGAGGTGCGGTACGCGGTGCGACACGAGTTTGCACAGCGGGTGGTCGATGTGATTGCCCGCCGCACCCGACTGGCTTTTTTAAATGCCCAAGCCGCGTTGGATGCGTTGCCCACGATTATTGACTTGATGGCCGAAGAGTTGAGATGGGACAGCAGGCGTAAAGAGATCGAATGGAAGGACACGGTGCAATTTTTGGCGTCGATGGGATTGCCTAAGAGCAAACTGGGCGCGTCCAGAAAGGACGTTGAGAGTGGGAAACTGGGACTTGCCGACGAGTATGAGAGAAAGCTGTATTCGAGATATGGTAAGGGCGTCGTCGACCTTGAGCTTGGAGTTCGGAAGACCATGTGGTCACACTGACGATTCCGGGCACAGATGGACCGGCGGATACGCTGGAGAGCGATTCGACGCTCGAGCCATGGCAGAATCCGGCACCCGGGGACGATTCGCCTGTGAACAGATAGGATTGATTTGATTATGAGCGTTCAGCCTGGCTCCGTTGGCATCTGGGATCTGAGATTTAAGATTGAGCATTGCTGGAAACGCGGCGGTATTGGCGAACCGGGAAACCACACAACGCTACGACAGAGATTAAGCCCTGCCTTGAGCTGGTCTGGTTAGAACGGCAGGACGGTATGTGACACCATTTGATTCAATGAAAAGAATTTGATGCATGCATCATTCGCCTGACTCCTTTTTTCATACCGGCCTCAACTTGTCGACTGGAGGGCGAATTGATTTGAATGACGCGATTACAGGTATCTACTTACAAAGGAAGTCGTCCATGTGCTGGCACGATTATTCTCTGAAGAGCCGATCTCAAAGTCCACAAGAATCGGCACCGGGCGGTCGGTCGTCTCGTCTGGTGTGACATACACTTCCACCGATCCGGAAGATATATTTGGGCGTTGGTCACCGATCTAAACTTGGTTGTCTGGAGGACCTCAATTTGCATCCAATATCTTCCATTTCCCGCCAGCGAGGGGACGAGAAACTTTTGCTTGCCTGTTATGATATCCAAATGGTTCTCAACGAATCACCATCAGCACCGCAGCACCATCGTGCCCGCCCTACGCAACCGCAATGGCCTAACGATGACGAGGCCCATCTTTCCTGGAGGGCAGACAAAGTACCCATTTCACCCTTCTCTCCCTAGGGCGCCAGCCTCGTATTTCGGGTATGTGTATTTTGTCGGTTGCTGGCCCTCTTCTGCCTTTCAAAAATATAGGCCGGCACCGGGTGCCACAGCCGACCCGCTCGGCAGATGCACACGGCTTCGCTTCTCCACCTCGGCTGGTGGGGAGTGGCGCAAATGGGGGGCAACCGAATCGACTTTCCACCGCCAGGATCTGTAACAGTGGATGTGCACATTGCACCCTCAGGCATGATATCAAAAATGTGCCGTCAGAAGTGGCACCACCTCTCGCGTCAGCGGGCTTCGGCCATCCAAAATGACCAAGAATCTGCCCACAGCGGCTGGACAGACAGAGAGCAGGAAAACAAACAGATGTGGGGATGCCCGTGGACAGTCCATGGCCCTGGCGTGGGTGACCACTTCAAACGGTTAACAGATTACCCAGTCTGTGCGAGATGCCATCGATACATGACCAGCCATGGGACCACCACTCCAACAGGCGGGTCTCTGGACTCGTTCTATTCGTACGCCATCCCCACGGAGCCCGAGGCCAGCAGCCGCTGTCCACGAAGGCGATCCACCCTTCCGGACGGGGGCCGGCCATTTCTTCTTCCCTCGATGTCGTCGGTACTTCATCACGGCAACGCGTCCACGGATCTATTAAATAACTTTTGCAGCGCCTTCTGGTCCAATGCTGACCAGCGCAGGGACCTTTTGCGAATCCGGCGATTTGCCTTGCGATACACACTTGGATTTCCATTGCCTGCATTCCTCTATCCCTCGTGAGCCTGTTCAGGCGATTGATGGTTCCCTGACCCCGCTTCCCCAGGATTTCCCCAGTGGCGTCATTCTCCTCAGCGCCTCGCGAGCGCGCACCGAGCATAATGGCCAAGTCGCAGCAATTTCATATCGGCATCATAGGGGCAGGTCTGGGCGGATTGGCGGCGGCCATTGCGATCATCAGAGCTGGCCATAAGGTCACGATTCTCGAACAGGCACCCGCCCTCGGAGAAGTGAGTCCATTCCGTCCTCCAGCATCATGGGCCTTTCCCCACGCTGACCGTCCGTGCAGGTGGGAGCAGGTATTCAGGTCCCGCCGAATTCGACGCGCCTCCTGAAGAGATGGGGCCTGCTGGACAAGGTCGAGGCTGTCTCGGTGCGACCGAACAATTTCATCCTGCGGTCGTACAAGGACGGCAAGGTCCTGTCCACCCAGAACATGGTCCCCCACTGCGAGCAGCGGTATGGTGCGCCCTACCTGCACATCCATCGAGCCGACTACCATAAGATCCTCGCCGAAGAGGCACAGAGGTTGGGAGTCGTGATCCTACTCGACAGCACCGTCACGGGGATCGATTTCGAGACGCCATGCGCGTACGTCAAGAACAAGCCTGCCTTTTCCGCGGATATCATCATTGGTGCCGATGGGCTCAAGTCCGCCAGCAGAGAGGCATTACTGGGACGACCAGACCCGCCCCATCTCACGGGGGATCTCGCCTACAGAATTATCGTGCCGGCCGCCGACATGAAGAGACATCCTTTGCTCAAGGAACTAGCCGAAGTCCCCAATGTCAATTACTGGATGGGGCCGGATTCGCACGCCGTGTGCTACCTGCTGAAAGGTGGCGGGCTCTACAATATCGTCCTCATTTGTCCCGACAATCTGCCGGAGATGGTCAACCAGGCGAAAGCGGACTTGCAGGAGATGCACGACTTGTTCAAGCATTGGGACCCGAGACTACGCGCGCTGCTGTCACTGTGCAATGACACGAGCAAATGGAGGCTGCAGAATTCGAGAGAGATGATTACCTGGTCGCACCCATCGGGGAAGTTTGCCTTACTCGGCGACGCCTGCCATGCGACACTGCCGTACTTGGCCCAAGGTGCGGCGCAAGCCATCGAGGACGGCGCCGTCCTGGGGGGGCTGCTCGAGAAGATTGAGCATCGACACCAGCTGGCGGACGCCCTAGTCATCTACGAGACGATCCGCAAGTCGCGTACCACGCAGGTCGTCCAGGGCTCGTCGCACCTCGGCCAGAAGATCTTTCACCTACACGATGGGCCCCGGCAGCGAGAACGAGATCGTCAACTGGTCGAGTTCCAGGAAAATCCGTTCGAAGGGTACCAGAATCGCTGGCGCGATCCCGTCTTCCAACCATTTCTGTTTGGATACGATGCGTATGCCGAGGTAGACAAGGCCTGGGAGAAGTATCTTCAGGGCATCTTCCCGGGGACCGCGGGGAGATATGCAGCTGAGGCACAGGTTCCCACTGAGCTGGTCGACCAGCCTCGAGCCCAGCCGATGTTGTGAGTCCAAGAGCTTCTTACCGGTTCAGGAGGTCGTTCTTCATTGCCATACTTTGCGACCTCGCATAGCGCGGGCATGTTGGACGTCGACATTGGGGTTGGCGTTGGTGTTGTCGCTGTCGTTGGCGTTGGCTTGTCCATGTCGTTGGCGTTAGCCTGTCGCTGTCGTTGGCATTGTCGCCGTCGTGGTCGTTGTCGTGGTCGTGGCGCCGAGCGCTCCATCTGTGATTCATATTGTATTCTGGGACAACGGATGAACGAGAACGACAATGACAAGAAAAAAGAGGCATCTCTCATACACTTGACTAACTAGTTCCTCGAAGCTTCGCGATCAAATAAATTCGCAGTTGACCAAATGGTTCAAATCAGTTCTTAAATTCTCCCTTCAACAGGTGATCCTCATAGTCGTAGTACACCTGGAACTCGGCGAAGCACGTTTCATAATCGCTCTCCATGCGGAAGTTGTACTCGGCCTCCTCGTCAGTGATAGGGATCTTTTTGGCGTGCCCATTGGCGGCTGCAGCTTCGGCCAGGAGCTGACCCTGGCATGCGTGTTCGAGGGAGAGAAACAAGAAGGCGGCTTCATCGACGGTCCGACCGACGGTCAGGAGGCCGTGATTGCGGAGGATGCAAGCTTTGTTGTCGGCGAGACTGTTGGGATGGGAAGAAGGTGGTTAGAAGAAGAACTGGGGAGAAGGTCGTTTCATTGACCGCTCCGCCGAGAGATTGATCGGTGGAACGGAATGCAATGTGCAGGGGTAGGGCGAGGACACTTACGCCTCCGCAATCTGTTTGCCTTCCTCGGACGCGAGCACGACGCCACCGTACTGGTTATACACGGCACAGCTCTTGTAGAATTTGCACGCGTCTTGAGTCAGCATCTCGATAGGCTGACCGAAGACCGACCAGGCTTTGCCGTACACCTAACAGAGTAAGCGTAAGCGGAATGAGTGCGTGAGAGGAGCCGGCCGAAACGGAGGTGGACCTAGTAGTCGTGGATTGGGCAACGGGAAGAGAAATCAAGAACTCACCGTGTGGGCGTGGCAGATGGCCACAACGTCAGGTCGAGCTTTGTGGATCTCGGCTGGTGGAGGATGCATGGTCAGTGTTAATCTGTGAGAACGTTAGGCTCCAAGGGCCGTACAGTGAATCAGGAAGCCTGCTGCATTCGGCGGCTTGGTGCGGTTCCCACCAACGACTTTGCCGTCCAGGTTGACGGCGATCATGTCGCTGGCTTTGAGGAGGCCAAAGTGCGTGCCTAACTGTACAGGAGCCCACTCAGCGTCCGCCTGGCTGGAGTATGGATGAGAATTCGTGCCGACGTACGGGATTGGTCCAGAAGACGTCGTGGTGCTCTGGGTCGCGAACTGAAATGTGCCCGGACATGCCTTCGACGAACCCTTCTCGCGACCAGTGCCGAAACGCGGCAGCCATGTGTTCGAGCTGCCATTGACGTTGAGCTGCAAAGGAGTCGAACTTGGGAATCCCCGGTAACATGACGTCGCCGTGCGAAATGGCTTCTAGTGGGCGCATGCCCTCCATGCCATGGACATGGTTCTCTTCCGAAGGCAGCTCCGACTTGGATGTGAGGGGGCCACTCGGGAGAAGATCTGCGACGGCCGATGGAGCCATGGTGAGGCGATTTGATTGATGATTCTCAGGAATGGCAACGTCGGCGAGCAGAGCGTGAGCACGCCAGCGGAGGTTCGTCAGGCTGAACACGAAAAGGGGGGCCGCAGGTTGAAGAGCCTGGGTGCAAGGAGTAGCAGTCTTGCCTTTTGAGCTCGAATCGGAGATGTTGAAGGCCTAACACAGGGCGTAAATGGTCGCGCATGTACGATATCTAAGTGGGCTCATTGGATGACGCGGGGAATGGTCGTGGAGAAGTCCGCCTCTTGGTTTCGTGTGAACGGGACCCATGGCATGGAGGCCATGGAAGTTGTCCCCGACCTGCAGCTCACGACTCACCATTGCAGACGGTGCCACTCTTATCACCTTGGTGGATTCTGGGCTAGGAGAGTAAGCTGTGCTGACTGCAGTCTCCTCTGTGTATTCACGTGACATAGGTATTGACGTCATCGGTTAGGCAGTTTTGTTTTCTGTGAGTGTCAACAATACACTTGCCTGCTGCTTGCTCCAGGCGTGTCAAGGACCGGCATGGCCGCGTAAGTGCTGAAGTGGCTCCCGACGGGCGACTTGGAAAACTGACTCCGTGTAGCAATATCCTTGAACTCCCTTTTCGCCGTTCGCAGTCGGTCGACTTCTCCTCTGCAATCAAACAGTATATCTCGGCCAAATACGACCAACACCCTCAGATGTTCGAGGATGACCTGTCGCGGATAGACCAGTTGCGGGAAGATGCCATCCATGTGCAAGAGCCGCACGTCAGCGGGATTAAAAGACTGGCCGTTTATGCCGCACAGCTTCGGTATATTGGCGGGAAATTTCCCATAGACATTGGTGTAGACTTCCCGTGGTATCCTGCGCTCGGCTACCACAAGGACAAACCGGTCGTCCAAAATAATGTCAGATTTGAACTGGCCAACATTTTGTTCAACCTAGCCGCGCTCTACTCCCAACTCGCCTATGCCGGGAACCGGACGACGAGTGACGGGCTCAAGACGGCTGCGCAGTATGGTGTTGCCGCAGCAGGCACGCTGTCCTTTTTGCGCACCGACATCTTACCCGATATGCGGACGACGCCGCCCGAGGACATGGATGACAAGACCCTCCAGAGCCTGGAGCAGCTGTTTCTCGCTCAGGCACAAGAGTGTTTCTGGCAGAAAGCTGTCAAAGACGGGATGAAGGACGGGACGATTGCGCGGCTTGCGGCCAAAGTATCGGATTACTACTCTGTGGCCGCCGATTTTGCGATACAGTCGGACATCATCAGCACGGAATGGATTCACCATTTTCAGGCCAAACACCATCATTTTGCCGCTGCCGCGCAATTTCGACAATCGCGAGACTGCCTCGAGAAGCGAAAGTATGGCGAAGAGGTGGCCCGACTAAAAGACAGCGTCACTTGCGTCAATGAAGCCCTGAAAGAGTCAAGATGGATCAACAGAACCGTGCTTGGAGACCTGAACGGCCTCAAGACGAGGGTGACGGAAGAACTTAAACGGGCCGAGAAAGACAACGATATCATCTATCTCCTCCCGGTTCCGCCCAAGTCGGAACTCAGAGTACTCGATCGCGCCAACATGGTCGCCGCCAAGCCTCCCAAAGACGTCGTCGATGGGATCTCCATGCTCGGCGAAGGCCAGCCTTTCGGTAAACCGTTGTTTGAAAAGCTTGTCCCGTACGCGGTCCATCAAGCAGCCTCTATCTATGCAGATCGACGAGACCGCCTTGTGAACCAGTCGATCATTGCCGATATCGACACCATGACTGCTAAATTGCGCGACGTGCTCCAGTCACTCCATCTGCCAGGTTCATTGCAAGCGTTGGAGAAGCCGCTGGGGCTCCCACCAAGTTTGATTTCCAAGGCCGAGGAACTCCGACAACAAGACGCGCTGTACCGTCTCAAGCGTTCGGTGGAAGATACCACCAAGCTGAAGACCAACGACTTGGCCATCTGCCAGGAAGGCGTGTTGTTGCTCGAGGCCGAAAAGACCGAAGATGATCGAGCACGGTCGAAATATGGCACTGATCGATGGACCCGTCCAGCCTCCACCACTGCCCTGGCAAACCTCTATCAGAAATCTAATGAACTGCAGGGATATTTGAATTCCGCCGGTGCCAGCGACAGTTTGGTGCAGGCCAAAATACGCGAAAATGAGCACATTCTTCGCATCTTGACTGGAACCAACAGAGACATTGAACATTACGTACCCTCATCTCGTCACGTCACCATGACGCTAGCTATCGAAGAGGCATCATCTAGACTCCGCGCATGCCTTAATGAGGTTTCCCGCCTTGAGACCAGGCGAAAACGCAAGATTGAGGCGCTTCGGTCGAAAGCACAAGCCGACGATATTAGTTCGGCCCTCCTCGGAGAAGCCTCAAGACTGGAACGCGACTATCCCATGCAAAAGATTGAGCCCGGGCAATTCGAGAACCTCTTTGAGAAACGACTGGAAGAGTACGAGCCTGATCGCGCATCGCTCATCGACGAGCAAGAAGAACAAGACCAGATCGTGGCACGTCTCCGGGAAGCAAACAAAGAGTTCCTCGAGGCACGAAAGGGAGACCGCAGCACACGGGACAGGGAGAAGGCACTGCAAGAGCTCGAGACGGGCTACGTCAAATACAAAGAAATTATCAGCAACCTGGAGACAGGGAGAAAATTCTACAATGATCTCGCCGGACACGTGAGCCGCTTCAGAGAAGCGTGCAAGGCGCAGGTTTCAGCGCGGAGAGTCGAGGCTGGTCAATTTGAGGCCGAATTGACGCGTCAAGATATGGGAACACTACAGCTCCAAGAGACGAGGAGGGAGCTGAGGAACCAGAAAAGAATAGACGAAAACCAGCATGCACCGGTGGCATATGGATTCCAGCAAGACCCCATGACAGCACCGGTTCCGACACGGGCAGCAGCAGCGCCCAACGCGGCTGCCGGTGTCATGGCTTCCGCAAACCCGTTGCCTGTTGGCGGCGACGGAATTGTTTCAAGTGGTGGAATTTGGACTCCCGACATGGGGATCCGGTTCGGTGGGCCACCGGCGCAAGGCCCTGGTGTTGGCTATCCTCAGCCTAGAAGACCAAAGTGAGATGACAATAACACTGACCTGAGAGCACGAGAATTGAATGAAGAACAATTGTTTTGCTGACGAGATGTGTATGCCTCTACGATGCTATTCTCTTCCATATCCTGGATACAATCCTCGGAAGCATCCATGGGAATCCATTCTTTCTGTCTTTGGTGAACAGCGAATATCGCACTCGAATACCGCCGTTCTATATTTGCGCCGGGCTGAAAAATTGGTGGTCATGTTGGTTAGGTTGTCGCTTCAAGGTAGGTTTTGTGTGGCGGGTCTAGATTATACTGACAACTCATATTTCTTTGCATGGAATTTCGGTTCTGTGCTCATTTGACTCATGTGTGCTAATAGTAAGACAACAATACATACTGTCCCCTTTCGGAACGTTCAATCTTACTCCAGACGAGCAAAAACACTTTTATATACCCCCCTGGGCCTTTTGGTTGACCTTGACCGTGAGGAGCAACTCCTTAGCACCACAGAACAACAGACCATAACTCCCAAAGACTCATCATGTACCTCCATCCTCCACACGCCTTGCTCTGACAAGCTTGTTCAATTTGGTCGCCATATCGAAGGACACCTTACCCAACCGGAATTATCAGTGACGAACGACGTATGTACAGCACATTAAATCAGCCCGGTATCGGCACGTTGGAAATATGTAATGCTTCTCTATTTCTCGGTCCTTCAATGGTCATGGCTGTTGGTGATTCATCAGCCAGGCCAAAGCTTGTCGAATCAACCCTGAGTATGTAGTGAAGGTCTCATTCTCGCCGAGAATTCAGGGCGCCATGTCCGCGCTACTCCGGGGATCTGGCTTAATCCGGACGGTATCTGCTAGCCCCGGAAATGCTTCGACAAATGCTGGTCCAAGCGACCAATTCTCCAATCTCCTGATGTGGCGCTCGAAAACCGGATTCATGACCGGACTCTCGCTCTCAGAAGTGGAAAGAAGACAGTCGACAGGATCATATGGCCAATTTACCGATAATCCGTTGGTGTAAGGAAGGAACCAAGTCTCGAAGTGGTAATCTTGGTAATTGGCCACGAGCCGGTCTCGCATCCGCGGCCAGGTAATATAATCCATCCATGCTGGATGCGGCGTGAACAGCTGAGACGGCCTCGGCGTCAGCCACTCTGGAAGCCTTTCGTAGTTCTCCTGTGTGGGATTTATCTGCCACCGCATGTGGATGAACATGAAAAAGAGGATGGCAACTTGCTCCGGTAAGCCGCTGATGTTCGGAAACTTGCCGATGATGTCGGTCATCAGCTGGGACAGCGGATCTGATCGGTGTCCTCCCGTCGGATTCAACAGCGATGATACACTGGGATAGGCCGGGCCAACAAGTGACGTCTGTGACGCTCCACTTCCCGCGTCGGTCTGACGGGTGTGCAAAAAGTTGAGCAAGAGGCCGTCGAGCGGACAGGACGGAGGAATATACTTTGGCAACATGGTCCACGGCGCCTGCTCGGGGATGCTCGGCGCCAAAGAAGGGTATGTCGATCGCGGCGTGGGTGAATGTGTCTGCGTTTGCTGTATGGACATTTGGCCACTTCTCTGCCCCAGGTTATCGAGCAAGAAATTGAACGACAGTCGCTCCCCAGAATCATTAAGTTCGAGACCGCGGTGCAGGTTATCTCTCTGGTGGTTCAGGGCTTCGCGAGACGCATGCCACCCTCTATTTTCAGACGGGTCCTCTGGCCCGAATGGAGGTGGATATGCCGAATTTCCCGATGGACCTTGAGCCAAAGCCGGGGAGTGCGAGTACGAACGTCCGATGGGCTGATGGCCATTGACATAGGCATCTTGCTGGAACACATTGTTCTGTTGGCCCAGTCCCGCCTGCACGTTGTGTTGGGCCGCTGTGGCAAGATCTAACAGACAGTCAGCGCCGCACCGTCTCTCCGGGATCGCCAGCAGATGTACCCGTCAAGCCTTGGGCGCCCACCACTGGCTGTATGATGGACAAAATGGAGGCCAGTCTCCTTCGAATCTCTTCATTTTCCGCTTGGATGGCATCTTTCTGCCGAATGACCGCTTGCAGCTCTTGGTACGGTTGCTGTGATGTCAACTCTTGTATCTGTCGCTCGAGGTCCTCGATTTGCCGCTTGGTCCGTTCTCTGATCGCACGCTGGGCTTCGCGATCGTTGGCCCGCTTTTTGGCAAGTTGTTCAGGCGTAAGACTGGCGACACCACGAGAGCCCGAAGATGGACCTTTGCGTTTGTGGCCTGAATGCGACGGAGGAGACGGTGCCACGGTGCCAGCAGGCGACGCGGCAGATAAGGTTCCCAAGTCGTGCTGCATTCTCGTCGCTAAAGGACAGGATCCATGCCTGGGCTAGCTGCAGGTTCAATGACTCGTACCGGAGCGAGTTTGGTGGTGTTGACATCAGACAAAGTCAGGATAAAGGGAAATTGCCAAGCTGGCGAGTCATTCGACACGCCAAGCAAAGCCAGTCTTGAAGTTGGCACAATCTCCAAGACCAGTGAGTGATGGTTTTTGAAGGGCCTCGCTACAGTCTCGACAGATGACTTTGGACATTTACGGTCAATGCCTGACCTGTTACCCTTATCTCTGAGCGGATCGTCGTGCTCTATTTCCGTTCTAGCGGTACGAACAGTTTCAAGATAACCTCTCTGACGGCTGTTCATGTACTTTGTGCGTCTCCTTGGAGTTTATTGGGAGGCCTCATCGACGCTGTGGCATGTCGCTTTCGTACGACGATCACAGTTATACTGATCATTCAGCAACATTTTTATCCCCATTATGCTGCACATCCAAGGATCCGTCTTTCCATTTCAGCATCCCTGAAAGCACGACGAAAAAGGCATCTCTCTGAACGGACATCCTAGCGCCGCGGATGAGGAAGGAATGGTCCTTGAGAGTATTATCTCCATTAACGTAGTCCTGGAAATGCGTCAAGAGATGATGGGCTGTCTCCTCGGCTAATCCTTCGGCGAAATGGAGCAACAAGGTGGGAGAAAGGTTTTCCAATTCTGACCGGAAGCGGGCCTGCTCTGTCAACCAGGACGTCGTCTCCCGGGATCGCCTATTATGACAAAGAAGATTCGTCGTTGACCATTCATGGTGATGGAGGGACAGATACCAGGAAAGAACTAGTCATGTCAGCTCAAGGTGGTAGTATGTCTTACCTAACCCGCAAATTTTGAGTGGACGGCCAAGACAATTCCGCAGCCTCCTTAAGACAGCAGATGGCTACCACAGCAACATGAGGTCGCTCTTGGATCCCCGTATTCGGTTGGCCCCCTGTGGCATGTTTATGATGATGTCGATTCGATGTCCTTTGCAGATTATGGATGTAGGGTTGCCGATAACTCTCGCGGATTTCCCGAGTCAGACTTCAAGACTCCACCATGTCATCACCTCGCGGAATGCTCTGATGCGGGGAACCTATGCTTGGGTGAATTGCTGACAGAACTATCTATGGACAGTACCCTATTATGCCTGTAAGTTTCACCCTCCTAATCCGCCGTATCTGTCCCACCTGCCTTTCTGTTCAGCGAGAATGTGCGCGTGGAGTGGCATCATGTGAGATGTCAGCCTTTCCGGTAAGCTGTCTATGAGGTGTGCCGGCATTCTCACCTTGTGCTGGCATTCGATGATATCTGACCTCCACAAATAAGCGAATTCAAGGCGTGCCACTCGGACACATTCCGTCCGCTGGAGGATGACCCTGTGGAGTGAGGTGGACTGTAAGACAGCTCCACACACATCTGACCGTTGCAAAGCGCCATCAAGTGCGGTTCATAAACCAGCTTCCACCCGACGAGACTCGATTGTTGCTGTCACTGACCTCGCGTGGACGACGAACCTCGGTCGGCGGCAAGATGGATCTTCTTAGCGAACTTCAGGGCACACCGTTATCGGAGAACGTCCCTTCCCTATGGGAACGTTTTGGGCAAGCGGTCGATGCTTACCCAGACCATGTCGCATTGGCCTGCACACATCAGCCATCCGAGCTTTATGGAATTCCTAGTCAACCACTCCAGGACGACACATACCACCAGCAGCCATATCTACGTTGGACGTACCGGAGTTTGAAGGATGCCGTCGACCGCCTCGTCGACAGTCTCCAGGTTCGAGGTGTCCGGAAGGGGATGCCATACTTCGTCTTCATGGCGAACACAGCAGAGTATGTTGTGGCATATTGGGCCGCAAATCGGCTAGGCTGCGTGCATGTGCCGATTAACCCTCGCAATCTCTTGAACAAGGAAGAAGCGATTCATATGATTGAAACCGTCCTGAAGTCGAGACCGTCTGAGCCGGCAATTATCTTTGCTGACAGTAGCGCAATTGCCAACCAACTAAATGGTCTCGGCCTGGCCCATCAATTTCAGACGTTGATTGTCGTCTCGTCTGAGGACGTCGTGGGAGGATGGCTTCGATTCTCGGATTTGATGACACCCCTCCAACCGCTGCCTCAAGATGAAGAAGCCACTTATCGCTCCACCGATGATTCCGTCTTTTTCACCAGTGGCACCAGCTCGCTTCCCAAGGGCTGTGCTTGGACATATCCTGGAACCAGCGTCATCATCGATCAGCGGAAAGACCGATCTGGATTCGCGGCCGGAGACGTTTGCTGCATCGTTGTGCCGAACAATCATGGCATCGGCTATGTTTGGATGATCAGCTCTTTGTGCGCCGGCGCAACGCTGGTGTTCCCGGGCCCAGCTTTTGCGCCCCAGATCATGATGGAAACGCTTCAACGCGAAAGATGTACTCATACCGCAATGGTACCCACCATGATACGGGCACTTCTTGGAGTCCAGACGCACGGTGGCGGAAAGCTCAACTCCATGAAGAGCATCTTCCTCGGAGGGACCATGGTCAGTCCCGAGATTGTGAGACATTGTATAGAAGATCTGGGCTCGGCGGCCGTGGAAAACGGTTATGGAATGACGGAAGGTGTGTTTATCTTTTCAGGGGATCAGCCACGGGGGGGAAAAATCATACGAGGAGAGTTTGTGTCGGTTGGAAAGGTCATGGCCGGCACGAAGATACGCGTTTGTGCTCCCAACGACAGAAAACCCCTGCCTCGAGGAGAACTGGGCGAGCTGCACTACTCAGGCCCATCGCTCTTGCGGGGATACATGGGGAAGCAGAGTGAGGACTTCTATGTCGGAGATGATGGTCGATTGTGGTTTGTGACTGGCGACCAAGCCCGTATCGACCACGAAGAGTTGGTCTACATCGTCGGGAGGTACAAAGAGACGATCATCCGCGGAGGCGAGAACATTTCCCCGGCCGCGGTGGAGTTCGTCATTAACCGAGTCCCAAAGCTGGCTGCACTCAACGTACAGGTGCTGGGCGCTCCGGACCCTATTGCCGGCGAGGTTCCTATTGCTGTGGTTGAGAGGAGTCTTGATCCCGATACTGCGCAAGAGCTCTATACCACCGTCCTGACGAAGATGGGTCCGGCTTTTGTCCCAGATGAAGTGTTGTCGTTGGACACTCTCGGCCTCAAGGAATATCCAAAAACCATGGCCGGCAAGATCCAAAAGGTCCGGCTCGCCGCGATCGTTCGCAAATACCGCGATGACAAGGACTCTCCTCACGTCAATGGCTCACAGAGTCCAGACCAACTCAACGAGATCATCAAGAGTCTTTGGAGACGCGCCCTCGGCCATCCGGTCGATGAGAATGTTTCCATTTCCGACTTCGCCGACAGCATCACCCTGATGAAAGTACGCGACCGGATATCGAAAGAGACGGGACGAAGTCTCACTTTGGCAGAGATGGTGGATGCGAATACCATTGCCGGACAGATCAAGCTCCTCAAAAGCCAGTCTACCATTGCGAGGGACAAGCGTCGTCTCACCCAGCCTCGCCATGAAGGACCGCCCACCGTCGATGACATGGTTCACCTTGCCTCCAATCCTGAGTTACTCGATGGCACGAAGGCGCTCTTGGAAAAGGTGCTTGCGCCGTACGATCTTGGCTGGCAGGACGTGGAAGACATCCTGCCTGCTTACGACTTTGGCCGGACACTTGCTCAGACGGGTATTTTCGACTCTTGGAACCTCAAATTTGCGCTGCTTCCGAAAAGGTTGAATGTCAAACAGCTGCGCACGGCATTAGAGGCAACCCTATCACGCAATCGGATCCTCGCTTCTTTCCTGATCTGGGACCGCCAGGCGCTGACATCCGATGTGGCTCTGCACGTTGTCATTCGACACCACAGGAAGCACCTTGATCTCTGTATCCTAGACCATGGAAAGATCAAAACCCTCAACGATCTGAACACGTTGGCCATGAGCTATCCATTTCCCGGCCATGCTACGGTGCCCGGCCCACTCATTCGGGCCCTGCTGGTGCATGTTGAGGAGACGAACAGTGCAGCAATGCTCATCAACGTTCACCACGCAGTCCTCGACGCATCCTATGGCCAACTTTTCTTCGAAGACTTGGACCGTGCTCTGGCCGGGGCAGAATTGGACGATCACGTTGACTACAAGGTCTGGGCGGATTCTTATTTCGCGCTGCGGACGTCGAGCGACGCGAGGGTCGCGGTCGCATGGCACGTTCGCCGACTTGACGGTCTGCATTGCCACCGAAAGGCTCTATTTCCGCCACCGACAGCCACAGGCGGGAGGCATTTCTTGAACGAAGGAGAAGGTGACGGTGTGGAGTACAGCTTCAGAGCACCTGGCGTGCTCGATCTACGTCGCCGCCACCGCAACATCACTTCGCCCATCATTCTCAAGTCTGCGCTTGCTCTCCTGAACGTCCACCGCACCGGGCACACGCATGCTCTCTTTGCAAATCTGGAAGCTGCCCGCACACGCTTCCCCTTTATCCCGAAAGCTCTCGAAACCCTGGACGGACAAGGATATGAAGCCTCAGATGTCGCCGGTCCCACCATCCAGACCGTGACCAACTTGGTCGAGATCAAGCCCGAGGAATCCACCGTGGCGTTCCTCGAGCGCGTGCAAGAGGATCAAAACAACCTGACCAAGTATGCCAGCGCGCCGCTCCACGACATCATCACGAACCTCGGAGCACATGCGGGCCCGATGGTCCTGGACGTCCTCCGGGCGCAGATTTTCAATTGGGTGCCCGGCATGGGTACCACGGGCACCACGCCATTCTCCAACTTTGAGTGTGTTAGTGTCGTTGCGAGGCCAGACATCGGCCTCGCCATCAACGCGGGCATGGGAGGCGAGAATGGCGACACCATATTCTTGCACCTGCGCGGCATAGCATTTTCAAAGGCCGAGTTGCTCCGTACCGCACGCGACCTGGAGAAGATCACTTGTTGGATGGCGGATGAAAAGCACCGGGATGCCCCAGTAGGGAGGTACCATGACTGTCTTGATCAAGTCAATGAAGAGAGGATTTGAAGACTGTTGTCGAGATGGCATGGATTCACATGATCTATTATCTTGACTTTTCATTTCAATCTTTTTTCAGAACCATTCAGGCGTTGAAAGATTGCAGGACATTCTTGTAAGCCTTGGGCATTTGGCCCAACGCTTATTAGTTACATCTCTTTCAATAGGAAGCGATTGGGTGTTGAAATTTCAAAAACCAAGAGACTCAATTTGCGTCCGGTCGTACCTCGAAATAGCCCAGGCCCAAGATGCTATATATCCACTCCGGACATGCTTGAACTAAATTCATGTGAGAAAATCTCCATAATCGAGCTATGCGCTTTTGAGGTTTCAGCTTGCCGGAATGACAATAACCCTTTGGATTGGCCGCCTCTATTATACTCTCACTAGAAAATAGCACTACAATGGTAAAAGCCGTAGGGATGCTTCTCAACCTAAGAGCGCAACGATCCCGTTGGGTGCCCCGTTTTGCGAAGGAAGTGTCTCAACGTGCTCAAGCCTGGCTAGGTCAAAGTCCAGGTCACTGGCGCCATTCCTGGTCGAGCGCGGCCTCGTATGGTGATAGGCATGTGTGTGATCAGTTGTGATGCGTGTCAAGTCGACGAAATCAGAAATGTCAGCTTCTCCCCCGTCTCCCAGTCCGCCTGAACACATCTTTTCAGACCCGGGGCACGTTACGGAGTGCTGGTAGGATCTTTGTCGCGCTGACCCGGGCGACCCTCCTCTGACGAAGGAGACCAACCGGCTGAGAACGGCGAATTCGAGCTTGAGTTTGATCGAATAGAAGACCGGTTTTGTCGTCGTCTCGAGGATGTAGAGAGAGGCACACTCGAGGCCCAAGAGACCCAGGTCCATGGTAATGATGAAGACGTTGATACCAATGAGTTGATGCATGAGCCGTTTTGTGTTTGCTTGTATATCTGCACCTTTCCCATGACGTTGTAGCCACGGACGAAGGTCGCGGTATTGGCAGTTCCATTCGACCCAAACGTGAGAACAGTCGTCGGTATATGAAAGACGATGGCGTCAACAATGATCATCCACTTTGTCCACTGGAGAATCTGGTCATCCCGCTCACCCGTCACGATGAGATGGAGACGTGACCAGAGCACGACTGATTGTCCAGTGACCATGGGATACCAGCCAATCGTTAAGAGGACTATTGACACCCATCGGGCCCCGCCATTCAGGAGCGAGAAATACTTGAAGAGAAAGCCAAGAGAATAAGGGATGATGCCGAGACTGGAGATGAGCAGGCTCCAGAAATAGAGGCCTCGGAGCTGTGTGAAGGTTCCGAATATCAGCACGGTGAGTTCCACCACATTGTACATGGAAAGGCCCAGGAAGAATGGAATGATCACCCTGATGGCAAAGCTATCGCCATCGTAGCCTCCGGTGATCCCGGCGCCTGCAGATGATGGCGAGCTTGACGACGCTTCGTGGTTCAAGGACATGCCCAAGGGAGACACATCCGGGTTGCAGGAACTCATCTGTTCCAAGCAATCGGGGAAATTGACGTTGGTCTGAAATAGTCATAGGGTCCGAGGGCAGGTTGTTCCATGATTATGCCACTCGCACCATCATCTTGAAACAGTCTTGTGCCTGAAACCCGTTGGTTGGACCATGTCAGAGTGTCACCACGCGCTTTGGCGGAGCAGGCATTGATAGGGGCACCAGCTGCACCAACCGGGAATAATTAACTAAATTTCAGCTGTCCTGGGACTTCCCAATACAGAAATGGTGTTGGATCTTGCGGGGTCATATACGTCATTTCCCCGGAAAGTGGGGGTAAGAAGCCTCTGCTTCGACCGAATATCTCGTGAGGGTGATGAAAGTATGATTGTGATCTGCTCGATTGCGGAGAGGTGCAGTATTCTCATTGGGCAATGCCTGCCTGAACCGTGGTTTCAACGTCGAGTGTGACAGACTCCTCTGTATTGTTTCTGGGTAATTGCATCCTGTCCAAAGCATGGAGACCAAAGCAGGAAGAATAAAAGGAGGACTTTCGTCGGTGAGTGCAGGAACGGATATGTTGGGTCGAGTCTTGACTATTTTCTATTGAAAGTCCACTGTTAACCGATCGGAACGAGAGTCAGAGTCAAGGTGCATAGCAAGGTCGACTGGGGTACTTCTTGAGACCTGGTAGGACAACTCCACTAAATGCGGAAGGCTGTTCTCCGATACCGGACTCAAAATGGATCGATCATAACATATGAGGAGCGCACCATGCATATTTATAGCCCGGAGGACTAAGAAACGATCATTGCCTATCCATAACTTGACCTACTGCCAATGGGCGAGTGCTGGCGCGCATCAACACACCTCAGGTTGGAGATTGATGGCTTTTGATTGGAGCAGCCTTTCCGGCAGCAGCCTTTCTTCTGGCATATTCTTCTGGCGGAAGCGTTTTTAGAGCCTCTTCGTACTTCTCCCAGAGTTCCCTCTTGACGTCCTTTAGAGCAATATAACGCTCCAAATGTTGGGGCCATTGTCGCTGTGGGTCGGCCGGATGGTCTTGACGGTGACGGAATTCCGGAGTGAGCCAGAGGAACTGTAGCTCCACATCAAATTCGGAGAGAGCTGCGATACACTGACCGTATTCTTGGAAGAATTCCTCATGGGAATCTGAGTGAGAGGCTGGTGCCAGTGTGATCTGAAGGGGGAACAACAATAACTTCTTTTTCCCTTCCGTCGCAGTCATTTTGCCATTCGTCTCCTCGTTCTTCTCATTTGTCCCGTCCTTTTTCTGCTTCTCCTCGTCCTTCTGGTCGTCCTTGATCCAAAAAATTATTCCGTCTATGGCTCCGAAGCTTTTGGGCCGATACAGCACCGGGGCTTTCGTGACCTCCTTCTCGAACTCCGGGCGATCCGTCAGGAGTCTCAATCCCATACCTTGCGAAATCCCCTCGCCAATAGTTAAACCATTGGACGGAATAGACGAGAGGACAGCATATTCTATCACAAATCCAGCGAGAGATGCGTTGTCGATAACGCGGTCCAATGAAAGTAGAAGGTAGCCGTCGGCGAAATCAACGCCTCGACTAAAAAGAAGCCGGTCTGCTACACCGTTGCGAGCTAGACCGAACGTGTAGCCCCCATACCATTTGTTGTCATGGAGATATCAATAGAAATACCGATGGTCGAGCAGGTCGAGGTTCCATTTCCATGTAGATGGTATAGGGTTGTGACAGAAGCAACCCGTCATGAAGTGGCAATACCTGAAAAGTCAGTAAGGTCCTAAGCATCAAATAAGTCGGACATACCACTCCCATCTCTGCGGTTCTCCCTCTGTGTCGTCGCGGATGTACTGCACAAAAGTTGCCGCAGTATCATAGATCTCCTTCACGGTGATCACATTCAAATCAATCTTCCCATCACCGTGCAGCGGTCCAAGAGCAATGGGATGCAGCCAGTGGCGTCTTCAACCTTGTCCTTTTCTCCTTGTCCCATCTTCGGGCCGCTATGCTTCCACCACTGGTCCATTTCAGTCTAACCGAGTTAGAAGCGTCATTGTGAGTAAATTTCGAGATAGCTTACCCTAGTCAGCCCACCATTGACGTGCATGACACGGTTCGAGGTGTCTTCGGACTCTTCAAGGTAGTCTTCATGGTGTGGGGAGGAGCTGAAGACTGCTTTGTAACCGAAAATGATACGCTCCAACCACTGGTGTGTCTCTCGGCGTGCCCCAATTTCTTGTCTAGACCAGTCAGGCGGCTTTAAAGCGTTCATCTAATCGACAACAAAGATGGCACGTCGGAAAGGGTCGAAGAATTTTTCAATCTCGCTTTTCGTGTTCAGTGTCATGGTCTCCTTCTGAGTGGTGATATCGTCTGCCCAGGCGAACAGCATTGCTGCTCGAACGTACTTGACGGGATTCATAAGCAACATCCGGCAATCCGGGATGTAGATGACCCGTTCATCTCGAGCAGCCAAATAGCAGACAAGGGCGGCGAGTAGGTGAGACTTCCCATAGCCACGGGTCCCATAGAGCCAAACGGCGGAGTGAACATCACTCTTCCGCACGTCATTCACCTCCTTGACAAGTTCTTTAAACTTTATTCTCCCATGTATGACCAGTTTCCTTGAGCCGTATTGACCACTTTGATTCGATCTGACATGTCGAAATCAACAAACGGGAATGGAAGTGTGTATAGTAGTAGGGTCAGAAAATTTGTCAACGGCTCCGGGAAGAGGATTGGCGGGATCGAGGGAATTGGAATGTTGCCCGGAAGAAGCGTCAATGTCCGTAATTATCTTCCTGATGTGGTTCCTTTGCTCGCGAGCGATGGCGGCTCTAACAATGATACTTCCTGACGGTTCTTTTTTGGCAAAATGGGCGGCTTAGGTGCGTCTGTTCCATCCCCTGTAATTGTTTTAGCTGCTTGTCGGTATACGAGATTGAAGAGGTCTACCTTTTCTCTTTCTGCTGGCTGTCAGGTTGGATGGCTTGCCTTTGACGCTGTTAGCTGGTGTCTGAGACACGTCCATGGAATGAACTTACCTTTCCCAACCTCATCTCCCAGACTTGCCAGTGCATTGCTGACCCCAATAGGGAGGCCAGCTTTCATGAAAAAGTCCACCTCTCCAGCATGTCTCAAGAAGCCCTCTCCGAAGAACTTGGAGGCTGTGAACTTCGCAGCATTTTCACCCATCAGAAGTTTTGGGCTCTTCTGCTGGATCCACTGGAGAAGTTCCTCTGGATGCCAAGTCGTCACGTCTTCGACTGTGGGGTTTGTCGGGAGGTTCTGAGCGCTTAGCTCACTCCGCTCGGATTCGGACGCGAGTGAGGTGGTCATCACGAGTGGTGTCCGCCTCCACTGGCCGGAGGGCTCTGAAGTGGTGGTAACCGGCACGTCAGTTCGAGATTAGAGGCAAGGGTCTTCGGTGTGACGGGGACTGGTGGACGGAGGAGGTGCGATGGCTCGCTTGATTTACGTTATTTATTGATGAGTGAGTTGCTTCTTTGAGAACTACAGTACAGAGTGAAAGTTATACCTGTCACACGCCAAGCCTTGCATCACGTGAAGGCTTGATCTGTCCTCCCTGGCCAGATTTCTGGTGTTTATACATATGACTCTGGTGCTTGTACTGATGATTCTGGCGTTGAACAAAGCAACTGTATATGGAAGGTTAGGCGGAGCCTGGCCAACAGTACTGCAGCTCCTTGTCTCGGCACCCAGCCTGGAGGGTCCAGTCTCGGCGGCGATCCCGGATCGCGCTCTGCCATGCAATGGCCACCAAAGCAAGATTGAATTTTCTGCATCACGTCCTGGATTGCGTGTCAGTCCCTTCGGCGGGTGTGGGTGGAGGTGGAGGTGATGTCAGAGGTCCTGTTGCTACGCCAGTCGACATGGCTGAAGTATAGCCACCGATATTCCCGACTACAACTCCGCTCTGCTTCACACCGGTCACGCCTCCCTCGTCGGCTGAGCTTTCAGGAGATTGATGCAAAATGGCAGCAGAGGTGGACCCAAGACCTCCAAACTCGACCGGCTCCTCCGGTGGCCGCACAGAAAACCTATGTCCTTCCGATGTTTGCGTACCCTTCAGGCTCCCTGCACATGGGCCATCTCCGTGTGTACACGATCTCCGATGCCCTGGCGCGATATAGACGAATGAGAGGATATGACGTGTTGCATCCGACAGGTTGGGATGCTTTTGGTCTGCCTGCAGAAAATGCTGCAATTGCACGTGGAGTCGACCCGGCCGTGTGGACGGAAGACAATATTGGAAGAATGAAGGAGCAATTGAAGAGCATGAACACCAGTTTCGATTGGAAGGCCGTGGGTCCAGAATCTGAGTTGATGGTGGGGTGGTACTGATCCTCTGCACATAGGAGATCTCAACCTGTTCGCCATCCTTCTACAAGCACACCCAGCGGCTTTTTTTGATGCTCTACCATCGTGGTCTGGCATACCAAGCAGAAGCACTTGTCAACTATGATCCGGTGGACAAAACGGTGCTCGCGAATGAACAGGTCTGACTGGTCCCTCCCCACAATTTGCGCCTTCCGCTCATTTCGCCTAGGTCGACAGCAACGGCCGATCCTGGCGATCTGGCGCTCGTGTCCAGCAGATCAACCTTCGACAGTGGTTTTTCCGCATTAGCGCATTCAGGGAAGCCCTCCTTGAAGACTTGAACTTTCTGTCCGAGAATGGTCGATGGCCTGAAAGGGTGGTCACCCAGCAGCGCCATTGGCTCGGCCGTTCTCAAGGCGCTCGTCTTCGCTTTACGGTGACGGATGTCGGCGGAACCACCACGGACGTCCATGTTTTTACGACCCGGCCCGACACATTGTATGGCGTCAAGTATATTGCCCTATCCATGTCACACCCTTTGGTCACGCAGATCGCTCAAAGTGATCCTGGCCTGCAACAATTTTTGGATCGGCGGGCGTCCTTTCCTCCAGACTCGAAAGAAGGCTTCGAACTGCCTCTCCGTGCTTTCAGCCCTCTATCACCACTCCAACACGAAAACGCCGAGGGTTTCCCGGTCTTTGCGGCACCTTATGTCCTCGACGATTATGGAGAAGGGGCGGTGATGGGTGTGCCCGGGCACGACGCTCGCGACCTCGCATTTTGGAAGCAGCATAAATCTTCACAGCCCATCCCGATTGTGATTGCCCCGTCGGCGTCCCGCGACTCGGGCTTGAGCTTGGATGCGTCGAAGGTCACCGAAGCATACACCGATCATGGCATACTCACCTCTCTCTGCGGACAATATGCCGGCTTGGCCAGCAGAGATGCGGGTGCTCAAATTGTCGACGACCTCAAACAGCGAGGTCTCGCCGAACCGGTTGAGACCTGGAGACTTCGGGACTGGCTGGTAAGCCGGCAGAGATATTGGGGCACACCCATTCCCATCATTCATTGTCCTTCTTGTGGCACGGTGCCGGTCCCGTTCGACGACTTGCCCGTGGAACTGCCACCGCTGGAAGGATCGATCTACGGCCAGACGGGGAATCCGTTGGACAAGATTGATGACTGGGTCACATGCACATGCCCCAAATGCCACGGAGCAGCGAAGCGGGAAACCGACACGATGGACACGTTCGTGGACTCATCGTGGTATTTCATGCGGTTTCCTGATCCTCACAACGACGCTGAGCCATTTTCCTCAGAATCCACAAACATGCTCCCCGTCGATACGTATGTCGGAGGCGTTGAGCACGCCATCTTACATTTGCTCTATGCGAGGTTCATTTACAAATTCCTCTGCAGGGAAGGCCTTATTCCGGGGGACGCGGGACATCAGGAGCCGTTTCAGCAACTCATTGCACAAGGCATGGTTCACGGCAAGACGTTGTCCGATCCGGAAACCGGCCGTTTTCTGCTTCCTGGAGAAGTCGGCTATGATGGCGATGCTCCGGTCATCGTCGCGACCGGCCAGCAGCCCACCATCACATGGGAGAAAATGTCCAAAAGCAAGCACAACGGTGTCGATCCTTCAACCTGCATCGACAAATTCGGTGCCGATGCTACCCGTGCCCACATCTTGTTTGCGGCCCCGGTCAGCGAAGTGCTCCAATGGGATGAGGAGAAGATTGTCGGGATCCAGAGATGGTTTGGCCGCATCCACCGTCTCGTCGCAGATCTCATGGCGGCCCCAGTTGAGCCAGAGAGATTCAAGGGTGTGCCACCCCGAGGTGGTTGGGGCGAGCTCCTGGACGTCGACGCCCAGGCGCTTTTGTTGACTCAACACACCATCCGGTCTGTGTCGCACACGTTTGAAAACGACATGTACAGTCTCAATACTGTTATATCCGATCTCATCAAGCTGACGAACGGGCTGTACGACATCAAGGTGGAAAATATGACTCCATGGGTGGCCTACGACACGGCGACGGCATTGCTTCAGATGGTGGCGCCTATCGCCCCAGCCTTTGCGGAGCAATGCTGGGAAGATCTCTTGGGCGAGGATCCCGCCCGAAGCATATTCGATTCTGGTTGGCCTGAAAGTCTGTTGAGCCCACACGATGAATCTCAACTCGTGAGCAGGAGAAAGTCGATGGTCTGTGCCGTCCAGGTCAATGGAAAGCTGCGATTTACCGCACATGTTCCTGCATCCACTTCGGCAAATGCGCAGGCGAAAACCCCAAAAGAGCGAGAACAGCAGATCCTTCAGGCCGTTTTGGAGACAGATGAGGGGCGATTGTGGCTCACGGAAAAGAATGACTGGGACCGGAGGAAAAGGGTGGTGGTTGTTGGTGGGGGAAAGCTTTTGAATGTAGTATTCTGAGTTGTCTCCCCCAGCACTGTGATATTTATGGACCGACAGAGTTGATGTGGCCTCTTTACTATCGTCGCTGTTGGATTATCACGTCTCGAGTCGGAAACGATCGGGCGAGTTCTCACAGAGAGTTACCATACCTTACACCAGAGTTGTCCATGATTGGGATTGTTGGAAGGCAAGAGAAAGAGAGGTGGTCAGCCAGCCGACAGCTCGTCCGGATCACGCGGCTAAGCTTTAACTTCCTCATAGACTGTATGACATTGGTCCCATTTTCTAGATAGCGTTGAAATCATGGTTCAGTGGAGGGTGAAGGGTGAAGGGTGAAGGGTCGAAGTTAAGCCTTGCATTAAAACATGAAGACCTGTCGAGCGTTTAGGAGGCTAAGATGTCAGACTGCCTTCGACTGCCCACTTTGACCGTGGCTGTAGACAAGCATAACCTTTACGCTCAGGTAACGAAGTCAAAGGAAGGGCCCTGTTTCCATTCAAATGCTGCCTATCCTTAATAGGACTTGTCTACCTCATGTCCAAAAAGCTGGCATAAGACGTCCTTAGGTAGGCCCGCTCAACCTCGTTCACAGGAATGTAGAAGCCAACATAATAAACACCAACCGGAGACGCCTAGCCTCTGAGAGCGTCTTCAATGACACGTGCTGCAGCGACAGTTTCTTCATCGCGAAAGTGTTTTCCGACTACCTGCAGACAAATCGGTGCGCCGATGGCGTCTTCAGGGTTGTCTTCAGATGGGTTAGCAGTATTCAGCAAGGGGTCCGGGTGACCGAGACTGACATTTATCATATTGAACTTGGTCGTGCTCATTGAGAGGTTTATAATTGGAGTCTCTGGCGTCCAGAACTGGGTCAACGACAAGGCCAGTGGGGACTACCAGTGCGGGCATATCGAACATGTTCCAGAGCATCGTATACGCTCCATAGTCAACCGCGCCGACGAGCGGAGCAGCCCCTGGATATGGGGCAGTCAGGATCACATCAACACCGCGCTCCTTCATAAGGGCATGAATTTCCGAGCGCAGCTTGTCTCTACGGGCGTTGTAAGCCCAGTTCTCCGGCACCGAGATCTCACGTCCAATACGCAGCATGTATTCCGACTGCTCGTTAGCCGGCTCCCCAGATTGGGCAAGGAGGTTTCGCTGCGTCTTTGCGTCGTCCGGGAAGAAGAGAGCTATCATCGTCCGTCAGCTCGATCCATTGCTGGAGGGGAATAATACGGAGCCGGATCGTACTGCTGATGATCTCCATGGCTTCCGGAGTTTTATATGGCTCAAAATCGACCACCTTGACACCGGCGGCGATGAGTCTGTCATTCGCTGTCTGCAAAGCTCGTTGCATAGGCGGCTGAAGATGGACAATTCTGAGAATATCCGACTTAGCCATAAACTGATCTTGAAGTCAGGTTTGTTACTCACCCATCGCTCCACATTACCCCAACCGTGATGGTTTTGGATTTCTTCACCGTTCTCCATGGGAGTGGTACCAAACTCAACTCCGCTTCCCAGGGTTCCTGGTCAAGTGCCGTCTTCATCAACAGCTCCACGTCGTCGAGGCTCCGCGTGAGGGGCCCTATCACACACCTAATCGATTCCTGGCCTTCGCCGGGCAGGAATATCCCGTCATAAGGTAGTCGACAGGCGGTCGGCCGAAATCCATAAATCCCGTTGAAAGAAGCAGGAATGCGGATTGAACCACCAATGTCAGTGCCTAGACCAATGGCAGCACATTTGAAACTAATAGAAGCACCTTCGCCGCCAGATGATCCTCCATTCGCGAGCTTCAGATGATGCCCGTTTTTGGTCCGCCCAATCAAGTGGTTATCCGTGTCTCCCGTCTGTCTCAGAGTCAAGGTTTTTCCCTTTGGCTTCTCTCATGATGAACCACTTACCATCATAGTCTGAGGCTCATTTGTCCGCAGGTGGAAGACTGCGCCAGCAGCTTTCAAAAGCCGAACGAGGTTGGCGTCTTCCGGTGCCACGTTGTCGACGAGGGCAACGTAACTGGCATGCACAGTCCTCCCTTTGTGGGACACATGTTCCTGGACCAGTCAGCGGTGCGGCTCCCGTGGTCAGAAGATCTGCAGAACTTTTGTCGAGATGGGAACGCCGTGCAGAGGTCCGATCAGTTTCTTGTGCTCTGCGTAGTACTTGTCCAGCTTTTTGGCCTGAGAAATCGCATCTTCAACCATAAACTCGGTCGCCATATTGAGCTCATTCACAGTCAGTCAAGGAGCTTGGAAGTATTGGTCATCCATCCACCATTGGACATATGCTCACCAATTGATGGCCAATCGTGGCTCTTTTCAGATAAGCAATGGTGACCTGCTCCGCTGTCCACTCACCCACCGCCATCTTCTGTACGAGACCGGTTGCATCACTGTTCGTGATGGTGATTTCCTGTGGTGTGAGCATGCCGCATTCTTCTGGTACCCCAAGCACGTTCATGCGAGTCGCCGGAGGGCACTGTGACGGAGAGAGGAGCCATTCCTTTCTGACCGAATTCCTCAAAACCTCCCTCGCCCTTTCTGCCTGTTGTACCCAAGCTGCCATGACTCCAGAGATATTTGTAGCGATTAGGCAGAGAGACAGTCCAGCTATTGGCTGCTTGCTCTGTGTGATAAACACGCAGCTTTTCCAGGGCTCAACCACGTTCCTCGGCCGTGAGGTGCATAGGACGAGCAGCCATGTTAAGGATCGTGGCAGTGGGTCTCGACCTTGATAAGAATTTGGGACTGCGATAGCGTAAAGCCTTTGAACCTGAGACGGGCCCACTGCAAATATATGATGGTCTCCGTTTTCTCCGAATTAGGAGACTGAGAAATCGATCAGATGCCCCCCTAGCTGGAGTCCAATCATATCGATTAGCGCCAGCCACCTTTATGCTTTGAAAACTCCAGAAATACAGATCCACTCAACACGCCCATCTCGGACCCATTCGATCAACAAATCCCATCAACGTGAGCATGTCGGTCTTGGGTGAGTTTATAGTTGCCATTTGGCTCTTAATGCGGAGATTATCGTTTTCACATGCGGCTGACATATACCGTGGGTGAATAGTCAAGTGGAAGACACGTCTTATCTAGACAGCTGTCTGGCCAGGTCTTGTGATCTGCTTTGCGCAACAATAGGTCTAATTACCCCATATCGCAACAGGCCCCCCTGAGACTCGTCCATGACTATATTTCCTTTCTGGGAGGACAGTATATGATCCCAGTATATTTACTTGGCCCCTGACGAGGGTGAGAGTGACTGGTCACTTTGAGAGTTGCTACACCCAACCTCAGAAGATCTCCGTTGACATTGTTGACCTCCCCAACTTCTCCATACTGGAGTATAATAAGCATCGAGCACTTTTCTAGGGCCTCTTTTGGTAGCTAATATCTACCGTGCCAGAGATGCTTCTCAGGAAAGACCGGCTTATGGCCTTCCCACCGGGAAAATGTGGTGCGCTTTCTTCATCTCCTTAGCATTTATTGGTTCGTGCTGAAAGAAAAGACCTTTACCAAGGCTATTGTGATCATCATAGCTGCGCTCTGCTATGATTTACCGTGCCCTTTGAAGCAACCGCCGGTCTTCGAAATCCCTCCTTTTTACAAAATGCACTTTCGATCGTGTACGAGACGGGGTGAAATTGGCCCCGACATGATATTTACCTACCTTTTATTGCCGACCGCCAACGACCACTCTTCAACCTTTAAAAGGGTGCGCAACTGGGTCACTTCCGACATTCATCGAGCCGGTACTAACTTTGCGGTCATGACGGTAGAAGAAGACAATTTAATATATTAGATCCGATAAGAATTGTTGGCGCGAATACTGTAAGGAATGGATCCAGCTACAACTCGGCTATCGGTCCAACCATCCTGGGAATGCTTGGGTCTCATGACTTCTTCAAAACTGGACACCAAGGTGGGACGCTGCATATATGCCTTTGCGGAAGTTACACCAACCGTAGTCAGCATTGATCATCGTTCTCAATTCATTTGGAACACAGATCCTCTGTGCACTGGGCACTATTGTCCTTGTTGTAATCGACGTCGCCCTCGCAATGGCCACGTTGACGCAATCATCCTGGCAAGAGGAGTAGTCCTCTTGGAGCTGGCCGCTGTCGGCTTAAACTTGTCATGGAATCACAAAGGTACATTTTCCCTGGGACATCGTCTAAAGAGCCCATTCAATATGTCTGCTGCATTCCTCTCGCGCGTCATGTTGGAGTTATTAAATTCGTATAGGGACGGTATTACCTCAGCCCTTCGGACTGGCCACACGATTGTATTCAAACCTCTCTTGAAGAATCACCGAGGGATCACCTCAGATACACTACGCTGTGTCGCCTCTGGGAATAGTCTCACAGGCAGTGCGGCCGAAAGGCTCCGGAGCTGTTCCAGGTTTGATGTGCAACTGCTCGTTAGAATCTCCTTTTTGGCTGTGCCTTCATTTATGCGTGCGCGCTTTGACTGTGGCGCTCGGTGATGTTGGTGGTTCCGCCACGTTCCGCAGATAGAGGTGACCAAGGAGATATAGTCCTAGGCAGCAGTCTATCCCATATGGTCGTCTCAGAACAAGGAAAAGTACGGACAAGGTTCGTAGAGTGCCAGGCTTAAGCTCATGTGAGATAAAACATGTGGGAAACTTCACCCGACGCCACACACAGCCACAACAACGTCACTCTTCGACTCGCTCAGTCCTTACCAGGCTTACGCGGTCTGATGGCGAACAGGCACCGACAAATTGATTGAAGAATGCTCAGTCGCCCATCGCCGACACCGTTTACAAAATTCAGTCTTCGCCATTAGGTCAGCCGTTTGATTGCCTAGCAAACAGAGTACAATGAGTTCTGCGTTTTCGCGGGATTCGTCGTGAGGCCGGACCAAGGTCCCATGCGCAGACAGGCAACGACATCCGAAGATCCTGTTTCTTGATCCAGACCGTCTCCACGCTGGCACCATGACGCGAAAGACCTCTCTCCCGTATCCTTCAAGCCCTCCAGATCCTTTCGTTCCTTCACCCCCGAACTTGCTTCCGGACACCGCGGACATCCCACCAGTTCCCAGTGCGTTACAGCGCGGTCCGATCGCGTCACATAACTCCGCCTTTTCCGAGTCAGACAATCCATGGAAGGATGCGTCGAGCCGTGACTGGAAAGAAGTCAACCCAGTACCGGACATTCTCAAACCCGGAAGTGGAAGACCCGCTGAAGGCGGCAAGGTCTCCTCGATAAACGTCCCACGAGTATTGAAGCCAGGTCGACCTGAGCAAGACACCCCTCGATCCTCGCTGTCCAGCGAGGAGTCAAGAGGTTTCTGGGAGGACGACGATGATGAGGAGGAGGGAAACAAGGAGAATGTCAGCGGCGACGGTCACAAAGGCCGGACGATTGCCGGAGGCGACCCGCCACACACCAGGTCACCAGATAACGGTCTAGGAGCGGCAACTGGACCATCGCCGTCGCCTGAGATTAAGCGAAAACCGGTGCCGGCTCTGGCGTCGTTTCCAACACCAAATGAAGTCGTCCCTGCACAGAAACTGGCTTCCAACAATCCGTTCAGACGCGCATCGTCTCTCGAAAGAGAGAGCGGCCTGACTCCGCAGATCCAACCGTCCCGACCGGACTGGAGCCGAGATAACAGCCATGTATGGAGAAAGGGCGAGGAAGTGGATCGAGGCCGGGTTGCCTCTGCGCCCACTGGAGCCTTTCAGCAGCTGATGCTCACCAGCAGCGCGGCGCCGGACTGGTCGTCTTACAATAATCTTCACAATGATCAAAACTCGACGCAAGTCTGGCAGCACAATGACGACACTGGGTTTAGACCACCTGCGCCACAAGGTCCTCCACCTCCCGTGCCTCAGCCCCTGTCGCCATACAGCGAGCAGCCTCCTCTCATCCCGGTGTCACCAGAAGCGGATCAGACCCCGAATCCATGGGCAGCAGAAAGTCAACAAGCCGCTACGATATCGCCACCTGTACCATTGGCCTTGTCCCAGAAACAAGCGTCTAACTGTACGGAAGATTTACTCGATCACGGCCAACAAACCGGCGTCGTCTTTCCCCAGGACACGCTTGAAGTGGCGCCCCATGTAGAAGAGCCCAATGCAATACTCAATCAGCATTCATCCCTGCTGGATGATGAGGCAGATGATGTTGGGCCACCTCTTCCCTCCAGACCCGCTGTTCCACAAAGTTCCACCCAGACCGAAGGCGCCTATGAACCCCCAGAGGGTCCACCGCCGGCCAAACCTCCTCGGCCCACAATACGAATGACTATTCCGTCGGACGAAGAAGTGGCGAGAATGATAGAACAGCGGAATGAGACCTACCAAATCAAGCACTTTAATTGGTTTGACCACAATTCGCGGACGCTGCGACGTTCGTCCATGTTAATCCAGAACCACAATGGCCCTTGCCCGTTACTCGCTTTGGTCAACGCCCTGATCCTCGGCGTCCAGCATGAGTCGCAAGCAGCGCTGGATGATGCTTTGCGGGCAAGAGAACAGGTGAGCTTGGGACTCATCATTGAGACTCTCATGGACGAACTGTTGTCGCGAGGGTATCAGAGCGGAGAGGGAGCGCTGCCGGACGTGGACGAACTGAACGGATTTCTGATGAGGCTCCGCACCGGCATGAACGCCAATCCCAGATTTGTCCCGCCAGCAAGGCCGGTGCCAAATTTGATGGATGCTGACAGTCCCCTACTGGACCTGCCGCAGGCTCAAAGAGCACAGTGGAGAACCGGCAGCTTTGAGGCGACGCTCGACCTCAAACTGTATGGTGCATTTTCTGTACCGTTGGTGCACGGCTGGCTGCCAGACCCCGAGTCGGATGCAGCCACTGCTTTTGGACGGTCTGCGCCGACGTACGAGGACGCTCAAGCTCTGCAGTTTGGAGAAGAAGAGCTGGAATACAAGCTGAGCCGGGGCGGCCTGACACCAGAGGAACAGCAGGTCTGGGAAGACATCAACTCGATCAAAAACTTCTTGAAGCTGTACCCGACTCAACTCACGCCTTACGGATTAGAAGCAGTCCAGGAGTCCATTCCATCCGGCTCGTTTGCAATCCTGTTCCGCAACGATCACTTCAGCACCGTGTACAAACATCCCGACAGTGGCCAGCTGTTTACACTGATCACCGATGCTGGTTATGCCGATCGCGATGAGATTATCTGGGAGAGCCTGGTCGACATCAGCGGAAAGAATAATGAATTCTTCTCCGGCGACTTTATGCCCGTCAGCCACGATGAGTCTGCTTCGGGATCGGGCGCCGGCCGTCCTGGCCATGCACGGCACACTTCACAACAGCTCGGCGTCCCTTCGGTGCAGACCCCCATGTCACCCAAAGAACAGCAAGAACAGCATGATGCCGATTTTGCAATGGCGCTGCAGCTCCAGGAAGAGGAAGAACAACGGGAGAGGGCAGAGCAGGCGCGGAGAAGGTCTGGAAACGCCCACCCACGTCGATCCACCGGAAATATACCGATTCCCATACGTTCCCAGCAACAGCCACAACAGCAACAACAGCAGGAAGTGCGGCCGTTGATCCCGCCTCGAAACGGCCGGAGTGGCAATCCGGGCGTCAACAGGCCTGTAGATCCGGACGACGCGGACGCGCCACCGGCGTATGAAGAGGCAGCGAGAGGGAAGCCATACATTCCACCACTGGGGAGTCCGCTGCATCCCAGTGCGGAGCCAAGTCCCATGAACTCGACCACACAATTGACCGGAGTCATCAGCAACACGTCGGTGCCGCAAGCCGATCCTCACCCGCCGGGCCCCAATGCCACTCCCGGGAGGAGGCATCCCCATCGCAGAATGAGCGCATACACCGAGACAAGTCAATATTATGGTACGCCTTTACCAAGCCAGGGAGTTGGGACTTCAACCAGGCCGGCAACCGATCCGAGACAGGATAGAGACTGTGTTGTCATGTAGGGACGATACATGCTGCCCTTATTGGCAGACAGATTTCACGGAGGACTTTCGATTAGTTATTTTACACCGGCCGGAGTAGAGTCGTTTTCTGACGCTTAATGCCCTCCCGTAAGGTGATCAGCTTGGTTACAGCCTGACCGAGTCCACCCGTACTAATAATATTGAAAACGGGGTTATCCCAAGCAGAGTCAGGGATTTGGCTCCCCGCTCTGAACCTGACTCATTCAGTTTCGCCACCAACAGCCTATGCGGGGAAGGCAAAGAAATGCAAAACCAAATGCACTCCGCGATCGGAACTTTGTTTTCCTTGTCCCTGCTATCCTCTGTACATGCTAGACCGTTTTCATGTCCTGACTGTCTGACAGTTGGGGTAATTGTGGCGTATTGTACTGAGCCGGCAGGTGGGATCACTGGTTTGTATGGCGATTTGCTGTGGAACAACAATTATGCTGAGCTTTTGGTCCCTCGCCGTTTCCACAGTGCTGCCAGTGAACTAATATCTTCTCCCGTCCAGTACGACAGGAAATTTTATTGAACTCAGCTGTGAGCAGCAGTGCATGACCTCAAGCATTACCCTAACCGTCTACTGTTATAATCTCTTACTGTCTGGGGCAGTTTGGGAAGATAGGTATCGTACACAGATCCTGGTGTTCTCTGTAGTGAGTGCTACTTCTTCTCTTCTCTCTCTGTGCCTCGTGATCTTCCCTAGTTCTGCTCTTACACTCTCATTCCTGCTCACACTCATGCCTGATAAACGAAAGAACTTGCAAAGCCACCATGGCACCTGCAGTAGCAGCACCTCCGCCACCACCACAACCACCACCATCACTCGATCCCTCTCATTCGACCGTCGCCAACGGCGCCTCCGCTATCTCATTTACGAAGCGAAAGATCCTCGTCCTGCCGGGCGACCACGTCGGGCCCGAAGTCATGGCCGAAGCATTGAAGGTCCTGGAGGTGCTGAAGGAGACGCGGGGAATTGAATTCGAGCTGACGCATGAAATCACGGGCGGCTGCAGCATCGACAGACACGGGACGCCGATCACAGATGCGGTGTTGCAAAAGGCCAGCGAGAGTGATGCCGTCTTGTTTGGTAGTGTCGGGGGCCCAGAGTGGTGAGTTCGTCAGAGGTTGAGACCAAGTTGTGTCCGGCTGACCGTGGACGTGCCAATCATTATTCATGTGGCACTAATCATACGGGTAGGGGCACGAAATATCCCAACCCAGAATCGGGACTCCTCCGCCTTCGCCAGCATCTGGGAGCTTTTGCCAACATCCGGCCGTGTGTCTTCTACTCACAGTCTCTCGTGTCCCAGTCGCCGCTGAAACCAGAGCTCGCGCTGGGCACCAACTTCATCTTGCTGCGCGAGAACTGTGGCGGTGCGTACTTTGGGCCTAAGGTCGAAGAGACTGACTATGCCTCCGACACGTGGGCGTATAGGAGGCCGGAGATCGAACGGTCCGCACGAGTGGCAGCGGCGCTGGCCATGACTCTGGGGCGTGACGGCAAAGGCGGCGGTGGCCCGGCCGTGGTGTGGAGTTCAGACAAGGCCAACGTGCTCGCGACCGGACGGCTGTGGAGGCGAGTGACGAGCGAGGTGTTTGCGACCGAGTTCCCGCATATTGAGCTGCAGCACCAGCTGGCCGACAGCCTGAGCCTGCTGATGGTCAAAAATCCACGGCAATTTAACGGTATCATTCACACCGACAACACCTTTGGCGACATGCTGTCTGACCAAGCCGGCGGCGTCGTGGGCAGCCTCGGCGTCCTGCCCAGCGCCAGCCTGTGCGGTGTACCGGGCGAGAGCACGAAATGCAACGGCATCTACGAGCCGGTGCACGGCAGCGCTCCCGACGTTGCAGGGAAAGGCATCGTCAACCCGGTGGCCCAGATCCTCAGCGCGGCCCTGATGCTCCGCTACTCGTTCGCGCTGAATGATGAGGCGCTCGCCATCGAACAGGCCGTCGAAAAGGTGCTTGACAGCAAGGACATTGGCGGGTTCGAAATCAGAACCGCCGACCTGGGCGGAGGCGCAACCACGCGCGAAGTTGGTGATGCTGTCTGTCATGTCTTGAGAGATATTCTGACGGCTAAATATGCTGCACCGACGAAAGGGAATTGAAGGTTGAACATGGCACCACGACGGCAAACTGCTGCACCTCATAAAGACAAAGGAACCGGGAATCGCTGGTAGTTCCAGCTCTTACTCTCAAGAGAACAAGATCGTCGACATTCCCAACCAAGATGGATCCTCGAGGGAAAAGAAACGACCGTATCCGGGCGTGCGGACAAGTGATGATTCTTCAAACAACATAGAACAACGTTGCGGTAATAATGGCCATCATTCTGATTTGACCCCCTCTGGAGCCTTCCATCATAATTTCAAATTGCAGGCGCAAAAAGTTGGTGACTGAATTGTGGCGATATTCAAGTTAGAATACTGCATAATAGCAGTAGGATGTCTGGTGATCGTTTCTCGTAAAAGATTCCCATTTCAATCCCCATTGCCATGTCCAAGGCAAGCAACCCCAGACCCGGACGCCGACGCCTCGCCAATCTAATGACAAAGCATTTCCTCTTTTCTTGGGCTTCTACTCAACCATACCTCTCGACGCCCCCTGATTTACCCAGGCTCGATCGCCTGATGAAGTTCATGATGCCGCCTTGTTGAGGCTGTTGCTGCTGCTGGTGGTTGAGCAGATATTGCATCTGATCTGGGGCTGCCATCTCATGCACACCTTGTGGCACCGCCGTGTACACAAAGGGCTGTTGAGGGCTAGGGTGCCTATATAGAAGAATGGGGTTAGTCTCATCATCACTAGCGCCGTTCTGCCTGGAAACTGGATAGAAAAGATGAGGAACATACATCGGGCTGGGAGCGGGCATATTGTTATATGCAGGGGCAGCGTACATTTGGCTGGGGCTCGGGCTCGGGCTCGCGGGTACCCCAATGTCAGCTGCCGCACCCGGACTTAGGGCATCACTGACAGGATGACTAGGTTGAAGTGGGGGAGACATTGCCGGATCATGCGAGGGGATGTATCCAGGTAAAGCTGGAGAAGGCCCAGAATGAGGAACGCCGACGGCAGAAGCGGTCATGGACAGGTGTTTGGAGGGATCGATCATGAAAGACATGTGCCCGTGTCCTTGAGTGGGAGAGAACGGGGTCGGTTGTATCATTACTCCCGCTGTCGGTGGCTGAGTACGCTGTCGAATGGATTGGCGGCCGCAGAAATAAATCAGCACGGCGGCGGCGAGGGCGATGGCAGCGGCACCAATTGCAATTCCTGCAATAGCGCCACCAGAGAGGCCGGAGTGGTGAGAGGATGGAGCCGGACTGGCACTGGTCGTCGCTGCGGCTGGGACTGCGGACGACGTTGTCGGTGTTGAAGGGGCGGTGGTGGAGGGTGCGGCGGTGGTTGTGGTGGCAAAGGGATCTTCTTCCTCCGCTGGCCACGGCTGGCCTGGAAGAAGCATGAAGGACGAATTGGCGGCCAGCTGTTTCTGTAGGACAAGTGAGGTGGACGCATTTGGATTGATGACTCCGACCATCTGTTGTTCGATACATGAACCTGGGGCGCCGCAGTAATAGAATATCGGGTTCGAGTCGTTGACACGAAGGTAGAATTTGGGTGGGTCGGAAAGGATGGCATCGACGGGTTTGAAGCCAGAGAAGAAGCCAATCTTATCCACTCCCGTGTCTTCATACGGGATACACGGGTAGAGATATTCCGCTCGAATGACGGAGTGGTTGGTAGGATAAAAGTCGAATTCGATGATGTCCCCAACTTCAGCAAGGGTCACATCTGGTACGTAGGTGAAACCTCCCTGAATATGTCAATGCATGCCCGCGGATAGGAAGAGGACGACGGAAGAGGACAATTCTTTCATTCTTACCTGTGCGACCGCAACGGTATGGGTCACCGGGACACTGCTGGTGTTTGTCGCGGTGGTACTGGAGGGCGCAGCGGTCGAGGCGGCGCTCCCATCTGTATAGCTTGTTATGCTGCTGTCTTGGGCCATGACTGCCGCAGCTGCGAGCAGTATTGCCGGAAATCGACGCATGGTGCCTCGAGGACGGCTGGCGCCTGCTGCAGGGTGTGGCAGCAAAGGGGGAAGGGGATAGCAGTGATTTCAGCCAGACTGCGCAGACTGCCTCTGCACGACAAAGACAAAGAGAGAAAATTAACAAGCAAACCCAGAGGGCTCGCATAGAGAGCCTCCGAGCAAACAAGGGAGGGGACATGATGAAATGTTCGACGAGGCGCAGCTGGCGTCCTGGGAGGCCTGTGAAGCAGGCCTGGGCAACGGGAAGGATGGTAGACAGGGGAGGGCGGACATTGTAGAATACGAGATTAGCGTGTTCTGGGGTCCAAAATGGAAAGGAATCAATCTGGCAAGTTGAGGAGGGCCGAGGCTGGCGACGGTCAGTGAACGGCGTGCGCTGCATCTATGACATTGCTGGTGGCGTGGTGTACCAGCCCCTGGTGATGCCGGTGTTGCTGTGTGGCTGGTACTGGTGGCGCGACCGTTGCTGCTCTAGAGTCCACAGGGTGCTATACAAGGGTCATGTGGTGTCGATGGGACGAAAGCTGAGAGCCAAAGTACGAGTTGAAGCTGACTGCTGCTTCGCTGTCCTTGTCGAACGCTGCAGTGTGGCTTCGAATCAAGAGGCCGCGGCCAAGGTAAAACAGCTTAAGCGAAGTGCAACAACTCGTGTTTTTGGGTTTCCAAGTGGGGGCCGGCCGTCGGGCGCACAAAGCAACCAATTGGAGTCGGGTATGGAATTGGGTCAAACATCCAGATTGGCTGATGAGATCGTTCCTGACTGTTAGCAGGTCTAGGCATCCAGCCTGTGGTGCACAGAACAACATAGATGATTTGGTGGCTAAAATAGTGCGGTACAGGTGGAACGTCCATAAGGAGTTAGAGGAGGTCATGGCCGATGGCTGGAGGAAGAACAGCCGATATCAGAAGAGCCTAACCAGGGAAGTATTGATCAAAAAGGTGGCACTAATCCGTCACCTCTTACATAGACGGCCATGAAAAGGATCGCTTTCTCCGTCCAGTTTGTCAATCTGTTTTTTGGCCGCGAAATACATCTAATTCATCACGTCTTATTTTGGTACATCTCACCCGCGACCAGGTCGAGAGTTTCTAAACAAGGATAAAGGTGGCACCACCACCGTGTCAGGTCTCGCGATCCCGTCATCCGTGCGATCCCATCAGGCCGACCGTCAAGCCCTTCATCCGTCTCTTGAGCAGATCTTCTTCGCTCCCCAAGGAAGCCACGCTCTTGCTTCTGTTCACGTTAGCCTTGCTCCCCTGGTCCTTGTCTTGTGCACCACGTTCGCGAGGGGTGCTTTCTTTGACCACCCCGCTTACTCTCGGCCGTGTGGTGACCGTCTCACCGTTCGGCTTGATCGAGGACATGGCCAGCGGTGCGTCATCGTCGACACTGTCTTCTGTCGGGGACCGCTTGTGATGACGTAAAGTGGTCGTGGTCAAGTCGAGGTTGCCGTTGGAGTCGTTGGTGAGCGATCCGTTTTTCAGTCTCGACTCGATCGCCGGTCCTTCCAATGCGTGAGGGGCTTTGGCAAAGATCTCTTGAATCCAACTCGCACATCGGAAGATGTGTTTCCACCCCTCTGGAAAGACCGAGACAAACTGGACGAAGCCGTGAGAGATGCCCGGGATGAGGGTGACTTCGACATGATCCTTCTCGTTGAACTCGGCCGTCGATTTCTCGAGTCCGACCTCCTGCCGTTCCCGAAACAGGTGCAGTTTGGCTTGACGCAGTCTTCCGGCGAAGATGACCGTGTCGTCGACCAGAGGATCTCTTTCGCCCGTCAAGAAGTACGTCTTGGGAAACTTGGCCAGGAGAGGCTCTGGGGCCACGGCGGGGCAGAGTAAATGATCGGTGTGGAAGTCTGGACGGTTGTAGGGCCCGACGTAGAGGATGATCATGGCACGCATCATCTCCGGTGTCAGGATTCGATCGCCAAAATAGGAGATGATGGAAGACACGGCCAACCGCGTTTTCAGTGGTTGTGGTTTAGAATTCGCCACGGCTTGTTGCTGCGCCTCGACGTCGGCCTCTTGACCATTCCCCCCCGACCCGTCCGGTCGATGCGTGGAGCGTGGCTCAAAAAAATTGTGGCCCGGGTCGTCCTCGCCCTCGTCAGACGGCTTGGGAGTCATGGACGCGTACCGCCGGTCAATGTCTTCACTTTTTCTCCGGATAAAGTTCTCGTGCTTCTTGGCCGTTCTTGCATTGCGAATCAACGCCAGCTGATCGTCCGTCATCCAGCTGGAAATATTCATGTCCAAAGCTGGGTACAGCAGCACCAGGCCCGCCGGGGAGGGGAGGATGCCACGATTGGTGCCCGACAGATTCGACTGGATGATCATGAGCGCGGTCCCCGTCGCGAGGTTCCCCCCGGCACTGTCACCGGTCAGGACGATCCGGGGGCACATGTCAGGTTTCATTCCCACACAGCGGCCCCTGGTGGCCACGATTTGGGTGTAGACGTCAAAGCACTCATTCAGCGCGTAGGGATAGGGGTATTCGGGTGCTTTGCGATAATCCAAGCTGAGGATGGGCAGACCGGTGCGTCCCGCCCAAGCCAGAAGCTTGTCGTCGCAGGTCCGCGGGTCCATGGCGACAAAGCCTCCGCCGGGAATGTCCAGCACCAAGTTCTCCTGTTGCTCCAGTTCGGCCAGGGAGCCATCAAAGTACATCCATGCCACAACAGGATCCTTGTACGTCGACTGTTTGGGTCGGGCGATCCGAATCCTTCGCGGCCCGTATTTGGTGAATCTCGGCCGCAAGAGCGATGACATCCACTTGAGATATGGCGTATTCACTTTATTCCAGGATACCCGGAGGTGGTTGACCGTGAGGACCGCGCGAACCCTTCTGACCTTCTCGTCCGCTTGCTCGGCCGCCAGGAGATAGTATCCCGTGAAGATGATCGAGGCCAAATCACGAATGGTTTTGTTGCGAATTTTCATGGCGCTCCAAAATCCCGCATCCAACGCCGTTGTGATCCATGTTGCCCGAAAGTAAGATGGGCTGTACAGATTGGCCAGCGGTTCGGGCGACTCGAGGTCGACGATTTTGGCAAAGTTCCGACAGATGTAAAGCCAAAGCAGCGTGATGACGGCGGACTGCCAAGGGGTCAGGCGCGTTGATAGTCGTTTCGAGAGGTTGCGGACCACTGGAGGTCCATGTTTATTGCCCCTTGCAAAGTCGTGAGTATATGAATGTCCTCGATGTTCCCCGACACACCTGAGGAGGTACAGAGACCAGAAAAAGACGACCGTAAAGACCTGGACCTTCCGAAATTTGGACGATGGTCTCCCAAGCACATGGTCTGATGACGTCCCGTCAGCACACCAGATTCGATTTCCGGACCTCCATTCACATACCGATCATGGCGGGAAGTGCAATGAATGAAAACCGGCAAGGCGACGAGGCCAAGCAAATGCATCAAGTTGCGCCAAAACAATGCACGGCCATGACAAGCGCAGGCGTCTGTGCTTGTATGAAAATGAAGGAAACATCAGTGGGAAAAAGGACAAGAGAAAACAGCACATGGCAATGCCACAGAAGAGCCAGCTGACAAGGGCCTGGTGACCAGGCATACTCCGCAGAAAGCACTCTGACGGCTAAAGAGTGGGGAGGCCAATTCGAGGCCCGCGGCATGTGAAAGTCGAGTCGCACGTGACAAGAAATATACAGCATAGAGTCAGGCCCTGAAACATGTGAAATTCGCGCGCAGCCCAAAAGGCGGCAGCTCCTATCGCTGATGCAGCGCAATGGGCCAGTTGAAGTGCGCTGTCTAATTTGTCCTCCCTCGACCGGGCCATCCAGGAAGTTTCCATCGGTCAGGTCCGCCACGGTTGACATCTGTTACCACCGCCTCGTGTCCAGCAATGGCGCTGTGGCTACCGCAGAGTTGGGCCCTGAGCTGGATTCTGGTACACCAACATACAGCTCCACCGCTTCAGATACCGAGATCGCCATCATTCTCAAGAGTGGATAGTGATGCGCCAACCAGAGCACGCTCTAAGATGTCAACGCTAACAAACACATTTCATGAAGAGAAAGGCATGTGATTCCTGATCCATCCGGTCACTCCTCCTCCATTACCTCCACTACCTCCACTACCGCCGCTTCCGTTACCGCTTCTGCTCGAATCTTGTCTGCCGGTGTGATTGCTTGGATGTTGATGACTGCGTGGTCTGTCCAGGTCGGGGTCTCTCCTGCTTCCATAATATCGCTGTCTCGCTTCTCGGAGGCCGCTGGGGCTTTCGGGGATCGGGTCACGATTCCATCTGCCACCGCCTCCTTCCGGGGGTGGTGCGCGTGGACTGGAGACCGAGGACGACCGTTGACTGGGTCTTTGCGTTGATGATCCTGGCTGTTGCTCCCGGTCCTCCGGATTCGTGGTCGGCTTTCGACAATGGGGGCAAGTGTCGTGCTCATTTAACCACGCTTTTACGCAGTCGCCGTGAAACCAGTGCTTGCAGGGAAGAACGGTGACATCGTCCCCGACTTCGACGTTCTCCATGCATATCGAGCATTCGGCGAGGCCGTCACTTCCCATCATACTCTCCTCCACTTTCTTGGTGGGGAGTGACCGGATCGCTTCTGGGGAGGCCGGCGGGGGCGCCGTACTGCCCTGATGCTGCTCCATCAGTTGAGACATGATGCGGTCAAAGGCCTCTTGACTGAAGACCATGTCGCCTTGTCGAGCGTTGCCGGGATTGAAGACCGCCGAGAGAAAATCAAAGGGGTTCGGTGGATGGTCCTGGTCACGCTCCGGTCCTTGTAGATCATGGTTCAGAGGTTGTATTGACTGAAAGATGGCCGAGAACAAACTGCTGCGGTCAGCATCGTGGCCCAACCCTCCTTTTTCCACTCACTCTTGCATGTTTCCCGGCTGAAGCGGGGCGTGAGGATCTCGTGGCCACGCGGTCCCCGTAGCAGCATATCCCCCCAAGCCCGGTGGTCGCGGCCCGGGGAAGCCAAAGGGAGTAAAAGGTCCAAAAGGAGGAGGAGGAAAGCCGTGACCCTGCCGTCCCACGATGTTGGTAAGCATTTCATCAAAGTTGTGGGCCAACTCGGCTAAATGAGGATCATTCATTACATTTGGTGGCCCCGGGCCCCCGGTCCTGATCGTTCTCGTGCTGAAGGTCCAGGTGCCTCGGCCTCCATTTTCAGTGTTGAATTCAAACATGGTGATGTCGCCTTCGTCCGGATCTGGCACGTCGGCCCAGGGGTTGTGGTCGTGGAAAGGGCCGAATGGCGGAGACGGTTGCTGACGAGGAGGGGAGGGTGAAAGAGATGGCTCTCGACGATGAAAAAGATCATCGTCGTCGTGCTCGTCATCATCATGATCGATCGGTGGCCTCGTCCCGGGCGGAAGCTGGTGGTCAAATGTCAGTGATGGTCATCGCGTCGATGGTGTGGGCCGATCCATACGATCTCTACAAACTCTCCTGCGCACCGTGGACATGTCAACCCGCCATGTGCTCTATCCCACTCGTTGTTGCACTGGTAGCAGAAGACTCTCTCTCCCTCGATTCTCCCATGATCGGCCATGTTGTGTGATGGCGGTGCCCGCGATGAGAAAAAGGTTCAGTCTGTCGTCATCCGTGGAAATGCCTTTGGCAATGTCGATGGCCTGAGACTGGAGTCGCAGATATGTGGCGTCGATGTGTGCCGGTGCCAGGAGTTGAGATGTCACGCTAAATCGCAGGAGAAGAAAGTCAGAGACGACGGTGGAGATAAGGCAGAGAAAGGTGGAGTGCGCCACGACGATGAGGCTGTGTCAATAAGGTGTTGATCGCGCGGTTATGGATGAGGGAGAAACGGGATCAGGAACCACAGCCTGCCACGGGGTTGACGTATGCCAGCAAGCCTTGCCGGCGGTTATCGATAAACGTTCCTGTGTCTCCGGCGCTGGAGGGCCTAAGCACGAGATTCTAGAGCGATACAATCACTCGAAAATGGAGGCGATCATCCTACCACTGTGAATCGCCATCATATCATTAGACCAAGATGGGTGAATCAAGAATTGTCCTCTGGCCAGACTGTCCGTTTGCTGGCACCTTTCTGTCATCTTCGGAAGAATTCCACGTCCAAAATCCACACCCGAATCCAGGTCGAACGCGCCAGGCATTGCCCGGGTCCAAAGCGGCCACACGTATAGTGTCCGGCACCAGCAGAGAGCCCTCGGTTATCTTTTCTTTGAACCTCTCATGATGATCCCGCCGACGATGCCTGCCACGACGGCAGCGCCGCCGATGATGGCGATGCCCATCAGTCCTTCTTTGGACACCTTGTCGTCAATTAATTGCCGCAGACTGGCTGCCTGAAGGTTCCCCGGCTCCTTCTCCAGCAACAGATCATTGTACCGCCGTGCTTCAGCATAGTTTCCCAGCTTATAGTTTCCCAGGGCCAAGTAGTACAGGCATTCTCTCCTTCGCTCAGGCGTCGTTTTGAATATGTCCGATAGCAGCTGCACCCCGAGCTGCTGTTCGCCTCTTTGATTCGACTTTATAAGGCCCTACACCCGTCAGTGCGCATTCTCCCTAGATCATCCATCTCATACCCAAGCATAATTAAATTTCGTTTGGACCCCGACGTATTCACCCTCTTTCTCATATTGCGACCGTAAAACCTGGAGCTCGGCCGGCTTTAGAGGACTGCCACCAGACGGTCAATACTGCTGGTCACTTGCACGGTGTCCATAACGGAGACACCCACCTTTCAGCGTCGGCAGCGTCTGCGATCATTAGTCTTTTGGGACGAACCATGCTCCGGGAACTCACATGGTAGATTCGACGGCATCTTGCGCGGAAGACAATCAACGTAACACGCCGCAGCGCAGCGAGAGAGACGTCCTTCGGTCGCGAGTTATGAAAGATGACGGGAGGATTTGAGCAGGTGCACCACTGGACACGGTGAGGGAAACGGAGACATGCTGTGGCGCAGCTAAGAGCAGGCGTGCCCCAGGAATGACGTGGGTAGGGCGGCTCGCGTGCCTGTTGCTCTCGGCAACGGCCAGCATCAACATTGCGAGTACAACATACACCACTGCCACCGATGTCAATACCACTACCCACAGAATCCTGCTGCTCCATTGCCATACAGATCGTTTGCCGGCACCATGCTCCTCGATGAAGATCCAGCGGCGGTATGTGCTCACGCATGCGCAAGGCCATCGACTGACAACTCGCGCAGCTCATCCGCCACACCGTGTCCAACTTCAACATCGCGCCCGACAAAGCCGCTCTCTCCCGCGTCCACGACTCGGTGTCAACGTTGCAACAATCGCGCGATCTTCGAATACGCGATGCTGAAACGGCGTTGCGAAAGCTCTCGAGACAGCATGCGACCCTCTCCTCTCAACATCGTGAAGTGGTTTCTGGTCACGACAGCAGCCGACACGCCAGCGAGATCGTAGAGCTCGATACGAGGAAATTCCGCATCGCGAAACAGGCGTCAGAGCTCGAACTCGAGAGTGAGAGGCTGGAAGCAGAGCTGGAGAGACTCCAGAGGCGACTGGCCGATCTGGAAGAGCAGGGCGTCGAAGGGGACGAAGGCGCCAGGCGGGCACGAGAAGCAGACGATCCCACAATGTATGTTGACAGCCCCCATGGAATGGAGTCTGCTGCTGACATGGACAGATTGCGGCTATGGCTGTATCGCTCTTTGGGTATTACACTCGAGCAAGACGAAGCGGGCAATTATAACAAGGCCACAATCGGAAACGCAAAGAAGGGTGATGTCCATGTGGTCAACATTGATCCGAAATTCTCAAAGTGGTTCTACGCCAATTACTTCTGGCAAACGATGCAGGGATAAACAGGGCGTTCGCTGTGAAGCGTGTGGTACTTGGCGTGGAGTTGCGGTGTTGTTGATCCGATGGTTACGAAACCTTTAAGCTCACAGTGATGAACCAAGCACGATGAGATGGTTGATTGATACTATCTAAGTTGCTGCCGACGATGGTGTTGTAGGAGTGGCGGTCGCTCAAAGAGTGAATACACTGTGTTCCCAACACACAGTCCTCGGTCCGTGCCAGCTTTATGGTCACGTTGGGGAGCGAGAATTTGGGTGGAGCAAGCTGCCAGTTCGACCATCGCTTGTTTGCTCCTTGGAGAGTTCCACCTCAAGCTCAGCGGGATATGTGGTCCGGCTAGCAGCGAGAAGCGAGATGACCAGGATTCTGACCAGCCGAGTTCTCATGTCCATAACCGTCATGGTTGGTCCGCAGCCGCTCCAAACCTCCGATCGCCTTCGAATCGGTTCGGCCCAAGCCTAGAACTTGGAGGGATTTTACGACGACCAACCCGCGAGGTATAGTGCGAAAATCAATTCCCCCTGACGTCAACCAGAAACCATTTCAGTATCCCACGGTCTGAACCCGGTGGAACGTCGACCGGGCAACATGCAACAGGCAGCAGGAATCTGAAACATGAATCCTCTTTGGTCCGCCTCCTATGGATGGAGTCGATTCACGCTGCAGGAGAGCAGCAGTCGATGTATCGCCACCGCAGTTGAATAGCAAGGCTCCAGCTTGGGAGAGAATACCATTTCAAGACCGATCTCTCCTGACAGAACTTTGATTTCCAGATCAACGTGTGGATGCTCCATTGGGTGGAGTTCAGACATAGCAGCGACCTCAGCCGTTACTAGTGGAAGACAAGGCTGGTCCTTGCACACCTGCTCCTTTATGCTCTCGCTGAATGGCCGGAAGATCAAGTTTGTGGATTGGTCCTTCGATTTTGTCCGCGATGTTTGCGTACGCCCGCTAATGCAGGAGATCATGTCGTTCAAGAGCGGAGAGCAACAGCAGTCTCGAGCGAGTAGTCAGAATGAAATGTAGATGAATGCTCTTTCGCGAGACCTTGTCGAGGTTTGTGGCCAGAGAGCGAGGGCGTCTCTGAAGGTTGTAACGGATGTATCCTTTCCGTCCCTCATCGCACCAGTGTAAGCCTGCTTGTCCGCTTTGGCTCGCCTCGTAAAGGAAGAGACGGGACTAAGAGACGGGACTTTAGACTCAAGCTCTCCTTGTTATGTCGATGGCCGTGCTCCATGGGCAGCGGTTGCGTGTGGCACCAGCACACCAGCCAATCTGTTGATATCGTGCATGATGCTGCAACATCGTTATTATTCGTTCCCGTCATCTTCGTCCTCGTCACCCCACCCGTTCAGCGTCCAAGTGACGCTGCACCCAATCAATACAAACCGACTGAGATAACTCCACAGAGCAGCTCTCCACAAAGCAGCCCTCCACAAGGCAAATTTCTCCTTTTGTGGCCTTTTCACGGCGCCTGTCTGCCACAGGACCGCCAGGAGGATCAATGGCGAAGTCGCTTGGGAGGCGAGAAGGAGCATTTTCTGGAGATTCGGATGCGCTCTGCCAAACGCGGTTGTCTTCTCGCGCTGGCCGTTCTGTCCTTGCGGTGGCATGGCGAATGACTTGCCGGACGGAACGAGGAAAATGGTGACCTGAGTAATGATTTGATAGGATGGAAGGCTTCGGCACCGTTATGCTATAATTGGAGACAACTTTCGAAGTCGGCCTGCTTCTCTTTGCCAGCACACAGGTGCTTCAAGGATCCAAATTTGGAGTTGTATGGGAAGACCAATAACCTGATCCTGCTGACTTGGGAGAAGGTATCTATCTACACATGCAACCGGGTCGACTAGTTTCTCTGAAGGCTTCCAGCTTCAAGAAAGATGCCAGGTCGCCGAATAAACGACTTGAGACTCGATCGATTCGGAGTCGAGAATTCCCACAAGGTGACGCGGCAAACACGGAGTCAAAGAAGGCACCAAATGGAACGCGTCATGCTGAGATGACAGATAAGTAAACTCGTTGCCGCAACGCCTTCCGCAGCGTAGATGATTGATCGATCGATTTTGACTCAAAGGTAAAGATGACAGGTGAAGGTTGTTGGGAAGACTGAATGTTAGAATGCTGGACTTGGATGGATCACTAACTTGCACGTGACCGTTTTAATCCCGAAGTCTGTCCAATCAGGCAGCCGGAGGCGCGCCAGCCCAGCAACGGTGAGGCAAGTATATGGGCAGGCTGACATGGAGTAGACGCTGATTGCCAAACCATATGATTGATTGATCTAAGAGCACCAGTGCACAAGCGAGAGGAAAACTGATCACCCGACAAAACTCTCTGTGGTCGTTGGGTCGGAGAATGTATTATATGGGGACGAGGGCGATCAACTGCCGGAGAGGTCTTCCGGGTTTCCAAGCTGCATCACATCCAGGACGACAATAGAGGAGGCATTATTTCATATTCGCTGACGAGTCGAACAAATGAACAAAATTAGACAAGGTGTCAAGACACTGATTGAACACGCTCGCCGGTTTTGGGAGGCAGACAGAGAGTGGCCCCACGACGAGAAAATCATTGAGGGCAGAAAGAGTCTCATCGGGTTTGTACAATACTACTCTCCCAAGATAGCCAATTCATCCTCGCTTGCATCTTCCATAAGCATGGCCCACCGTTTCAGAGTGTGACCGACATGGACATCAGCCCGGACTGGCAACTCCATTCTCTGGGCACAAGCCTTTACCTCCATCTGCAGGGGCCAGCCTCGTTCATTGCGCTCCAGCTGGGATCCTTCTGGCCGAGATTCCATCTTGGAACAGCGGCCACTCCATCTTTGGGCGTTCGACACTCTCGTCCGCTTCGGTTTGCTGTATTCAAAATCGCCATCCCGATATCTCTCAAGATCTTGCCTCGGTCTCCTCCGCTTCTTTCTAGGCTCTGATTCATCACCTTCATCTGATGATTGGGTCGACCGTGACTCATCATGTACGGTTAGTGATGCTACCGTCGTTGCGGCTGTGTCGAGCTGTGTCCTCTTGTGTAGAGCCGTTGCTGGTGTCTTTGCAATCCACTCCTCGAGAACGTCGTCCCACCGGTAGCCGCGCCCATTTTGGCCCATTGACGGCGTCAGCGGTGTCGCAGCCTGGTTCTGCAGGGCAGTCGTATACACCTGTTGCATGTTTGACGCCCAATCGAGCAGTCTGGACAAACAACGGCTCCGTGCAAGCTCCAACGCCGCATCGACGGCAACCGTGGCCATGAACAAGCTGGACTGCTTGCAGCTTCTTGTTGCCAGACCGATCAACTGCTGCACGAGATTCTGAAAGGCCTTGAGGTCCAAGGAACCATGTCCCTCTCGACCCGAACTGACTCCTCCTAGGAGCATGGACACCAGGGCACTAATGATCCGGGGTCGCCAGAGCGATTCCTCCAGCACCCTCTCAAAGGTCGCAAGGATCCAGTCTGGCGCACCAGACTCCACGATCAGGGAGCAACATATATTGCCGAAAAGAAGCTCCGAGGCAATCACTTGTTGAGAGTCTGACAGTGCTGTCGGACCGAGCAGTTCCAGGTGCAGCTGGATTTTCCTGCACATCCGATCAAGAAGCATGCGCGAGACCACGCCACCGTCCATTTGACCAAGACTCACCAACCCAGCGATCCCAGTCCTCAACGTATCGTGAAGCCGAGCCGAGATGGCGGAAGACTCTCTTTGAAGGTTTCTGGGAGGCTGATCTTTTGTCGTCGTCTCACGGCGTTTGTGGAAACGCAAGTGGGAAATATCCTCTCCTTCTGGAAGGCCCAAGGCACGACTGTATATTACTTCAATCATCTCACCGGCGGCCAGCTGAGACTTTCGTCTGGTAAGTTTGATGGCCTGAGCGAGATGTGGCCTATTCTGGCATGAGAGCCATTCCAGGGACAGGCCATCTTGCTGCCGACCGAAGGCTTCTAGCAGCATCCTCTTCTTGAATTCCTTCCGCCATGTGTCTCGGGATCCGTGGTGATAATGGGACAGGGCCATCAGACCTGGCATCCCGTGACAGCAAAACAGGTCCTCGCGATTCGTGGATGGAGAAGTCACCGGCTGGACTTCTATCATCACTTTGGTGATGGCCTCTCCAAAATCCGCGAGAAGTGGGCTGGTGAAGGCCTGGATGGCCAGTTCTCGAGCGGCGTTCAAACGGAGAGCGCCTGTTCGGATGGATCGACACACCAAGGTCATGCCACATGCCCGGGTGATTCCTCGCAACGGAGCCCACCCAGTTTTTGCGTTGCCATAGTGGTCTTCAAGATCTTGCAACATCATCCCCACCACGTCCACTTGTCCGTCGTAGCCATCCGAGAGCTCGTCGTTTTCTTTCTGCTCCTGAACCATGTTTTCAGCCATCTGTTTCTGGCACAGGGCCATTAATGACTTTGCTCCCCTCTCCGACTTCGGAGGTGTGCCTGCCCACCGTCTGGGACCTTCGCTCTCCGCGGTGGCAGCGAGAAATCCGGTCAGAATGGCTTCAGCGTCGAGAACTGTGCTTTCATAGCTGTTCGGCCGATAGCAGACGCGCTGTGACAGATCAAAAGAGAATTGGGGAAATCGGTCACGATGACGGCAATGGATGGCCAGTCTGCTTTCAGGACATTGTTCTCGAGTAGATCCCGACCTCCGGGCGACGTGTGCTGCTCGCGGGCTATAACCAAAGGTGTAATCTTCAGGACCCTGAGAAGACTTTGGCGTCGGATACAGGTCGGGACTGGACGGTGTCACCATCGTAGCATTGGTGGCCGTTACTGTCGGAGTCTCTGGAATATTCTTCCTCCTGGGCCCATATTGTTTTCTCGTTGTCTTCTGGGTAGAATCTCGTCGACTCGAGAGCCACGCGTTTTCCTTGGGACCTCGCAGCCTCCCCTCGCACGTCTCAATAGCTTCCGTCCTCACGTCATTGTTGTGAGGCTGTTTGGCCCCCTCCTCGTCCTCATCCAGTTGCGCTGCGTTGAACTCCTTGTGCCATTTGTCAAGACGTGACAGAAAGGACGTCAACTGGCGAAGCGTCCTCTTACATCTTGTCGCGGTCCACGGTGCCGGCGCTGGTCGATGTGCCTCGGGCCGTATGTACTCTTTGACCCCTCTGGTCTTCGGCATGAGGCAACGGCTACAAGCCTTTGCTGCGTGCTAGGATGTCATCAGGTGTAACTTGACTTGTCGATGCGCCAACACGTATGCTCATCCATTTCTGAGCCAGCAGCGGATGCGCTGGTAGAGTTGATTGAGGTCTAGGTTTGTTGTTGATAGTTTTCCTTATCTGGCTGGCGCCGAGTTGGCCTTGCTCAGACAGCACGCTAACAACACTCCTGCCCTCTCACCCTCTATACTCACCATCACGCTCACCTTCGATCCTGAATTCCCCTGCAGGCGCCCACACCCTCTAGGAATCAGTATCCTACATTGGCGCTAGATAACGAGACTCGTTAAAGGTTTGATTTCCTTCCAACCACCTTACAGCAGATCCACCTCTCCATCTCAATCCTGTCTCTTCCTCATCTCTCGTCCTCCTCCACCGGAATGCAAAATGGAAGTCACAGATTGGAGTCCTATCCTGCTCAAGCTGCAGCTAACCCTCCCTGCATTCCATCTCCATCGGAAGTGTGGCCTTTCCGGTGTACCCGTTCTTTGCGGCCCTTTGTGATCCCTCTCTCCTAGGACCCAATCATTTCCAACGTCGCCTTGGGCCGGCGAGATCTCACCGCGGACAAGCTGCTGTCTCGTGCTGGGACCAACGGTTACAAGAGAGGAGTACATAAAGAGCCTGACACAGTCCATCGCGGGGAAAATAGGTCAAGACGGACAATCAGAATTTCGCACTTCGACGCTACGTCTTGCAAAGGTGGGAACATGATGGCCTTTTCCATCCATGCTATCACTTTGGAAATGTAAAGCAGAAGTCCTATTATTGTGAGACGGATGGCATCTCGGAGTCATGAGGGAGATTACGATCGGAAAGGTCTCCCCTCCCAGACGAAGGCGCGACTGGCAGCTAGTGTCTGCGCGCAGACATCGCTGCGCCCGATCTAGCTACTACCAAAGACTTCCTGCTGTTTTGCATCGCCCAAGAGCCGGCCTCGGATCAATGCTGCAAACCGGCCGCGGCTCTGCTAACACGGTGGCAGAATGGTTGTTCACCTGTTCACTCCTGTCACGGGCACTGACACTGACGAAGAGAAAAGGAGTGAGGTATTCTAGCTTTGGCGCAGCGGGGAGCATGCAAAGTTTTCTATATAACACCGGTTTCTCTCGCTAGAGATGTTGGTGATGGCACCCCCTTCGGGTCTGAATCTATTCTGACGTGCCGAAGCAGGAAACTGCCCACTAGATTCAACGAGTCTACCGTGGAAAAGCCCTTTCTCCAAAATGAACCAGAACTGATAGCCTCACTGACGAGCCTATACCCTAAACTGTTCTCTGGAACTTGTCAATTGTGGTGGCCGACAGGGAAATTTTGTGCAACTTTCCTTGCTTTGGCCACTTACCACAACACCTGCACCACCACCAACTGCCATCTCTGCAATTCAACAACGACGAGTTGTCTTATGCCATTCTCTACACCGATCAAGAGGTGAGCATTCAAGCATCATTTTGATATCAAATCAGCTGGTTTTGATGCGACTTCAGAATGCATTTGGCGATCGAAGTTCCACTCTTGCAGAACACCCTACACAGCTCATTGCCAAGCCAGCCAGTCTTTGTTTACCTGCCGCATATTTAATTCTTCTCTTTTTCATTTTCCTCTTCTCTTCTCGTTCACACCTGACTTTCCGTTTCATCCTCATCTTCTCTTCTCGTCTATTCTCCTTCTCTTCTCACACCTTGCTGTTTTACCCACACTTCGGTTCAAAACAACGACATAAAACTTCGCACCACACCCACCTGCCAACAGTCCTTCCCTAGTTCGAAACCATAGCACCCGCTAATCCACCTGCCCCTACTGCTCCTGCACCTGCACCTCCGCTACGCCCACGGCCTAATTTCGCAGCGCTCAGACAGGGCCTCCAGGACGTCTCCACCGAATTCGGAAATTTTGCGAATATTCCAATATTTCCTAGCTGTGGCAAGGCAGGAACGCTTTATACCGGAGAATCTTGCCCAGAGAGTGTGACGACCTTGGCAAGACCTCTGTCCTTTGGCTAGTGTCCATAACACATCCTTCAGCAGCTGCGAGAGATTCAGCGACAGATGACGCAACAGTTTCGACAAGTGAACCAAAATATTACCGACGTTCGAGACGATATTCACACAGGCCATCGTGCGGCGTAAGTGAACACTAGTTTTTATGTCTTGCTTATCAGTTAACTGGTTGTAAATATACAGGGAATATAACTCAATTGCCCGCCTTCAAAACTCCGAAGTCAAAAGCCGAAACCAAGCTCTTGTCGCACTCCGCAATCCGAGGACAAATGTCGAAATTGCAGGATTCCCTGCCACACCTGGTGCGCTTGGGGCTCTGACGGGAGCTCAACTTGATCCTATCTTGACAGCACTTGACTTGCCAACTAACGGCACTGTCGCGGCAAAACGAAGTCAGGTCAAGTTCTGCTGGGGGTCCCGGATGCCAACAGGAACACACCAAAATTTGATTGGCGCGGCCGACCAGTACTCCGCCGTACTAGCCATTCTTTATTTTCCTCCTCTTTTATCTTCCTCTTCTCTTCTCATTCATAGCTGACTTCGCATTTCATCTTCATACTCTCTTCTCTTTCTCTTCTCGCGCTTGCTTTTCGTCCACACCTCATTTCAACCACACAGCATAACACTGCGCACCACACCCACCTGTCAACGATCCTCCCCTAGTTCGAAACAATGGCAGCCGCTAATCCGCCTGCACTACAGCAGCTGCAACAGATACAGCAACAGATGCAACAGATGCAGGAACAGATGCAACAGATGGAGGAACAGATGCAACAGATCGAGGAACAGATGCAACAGATCAAGCAAAATATTATCGGAATTCGAACAGGTCTGAGTGCAGTGTAAGTGAATACTATTTTAATGTCTTGCTTATTATGTTGACTAGTTATAAATGTACAGTGAATACAATTCCATTGCTCGCCTTAACAACTCTTGCGCTAAACATCGCGGCTGGGTTCTGACCCCGCTCCATGATCTGGCGACGAACATCGACATTCCAGGATTCCCTGCCACGGCCGGTGCTCTCACGGCCATGACAGGACCTCAACTCGATGCTCTCTTGACAGCACTCGACTTGCCAACCAACGGCACCGTTACGGCAAGACGAAGTCGGGTCAAGTTCTACATCGGGGTCCCGGATGTGTAGCGATAAGGGAGACGCTGCACATGACGGAATGGTTGGTTGAATGGAATGACAACGAACGCTCTTCAACTTGCACTCACTCGACCCTACCTCCAGACTCGGTTCATGTACAACAAAACACGGCGACGCAAGCCTAGACTTATTGTATTATTTAACGATTATGACCTATGAGCATCAAAGATGCATGAATGACACGGGAAAAAGGCTAGACGTGCTGTATTAGGTGCGTCAAAGACGCAGGAATGACACATGATTTTCTGGCCTCACTGAATCTCAACAGTCCACGACGTGGTACACAAACTTTTTGCCCGCTGCTTGTCCCTCTTTCAGTAATTTCAGGCCCTCTGCCACCCCTTGAAGACCGGCTGGAATGATTTCAAAAGGATGTCCCTCAAACTGACCCTCTTGCAATGTGTCCTCCAGCCAGCGGTAAAATTGCACAGCAAACTCCACATCCCCTTTAACCTCGTCTGCGGGAGGCTGCTTGGGCATCCCCGGCGGATACGCACCCGCATGGCCACTGCCCACAAAGGTGTAAATGATTTCGACGTTGGAGGGAATGGCGGCATCATCGTACGTGTCTGCGGATGAAAACACACTCAATTTCCCGTCGGTGAGCATTTGGCTGACATGGATCCAGCTTCCTCTCTCGCTGATGGCGTCGATTGCATTGTGCACCGATAGTCCACGGGATCTCATTACCTCCGCGATGTCTCGCTTCACCTGGTCCATACCAGATCGATAATCCAGAACCACATCCTCGTGTCCGAGAATGCTTTTCACATATTGACTGTTCCCACCGCCGATGGCAAAAATGGGACCGATACCTGCCAGCTTGGCAAGCTTGATGGCATACGTCCCTAGCGCGGTGCTCGCGGCATAGACAATCAGCGGTCGACTGTTGTGGGGTTTTGTGTCTGAAAACCAAGGGGCGGCAAATCTCTGTCTTTGGAACAGTGTCAACGCAGCGGTGAGGCTGACCAATGGTATCGTGCTCGCCTCGTCGAAACTCATGCTCTGCGGGATCTGAAAAACCGTGTGAGCTGGTGCCACCGCGTACTCGGCGTATGCTCCAAAGGGCTGGCCCATGGGATGGAAAGCGGCAACACGGTCTCCGACCCTAAATCTGGACACGTTGGACCCAACCTGGGCAACCGTCCCAGCGAGGTCATCACCAGAATTCAGTGCTTTACCCGTGAGCCGTACGTGGAGCCAGTCTTTCGGGTTCGATGCGGCGGCATGAACCTGGATGAGGACGTCATTCGGCGCCAAAGATTGCGGAAGGGGAATGTGAGTGATTGTGGTGGAGATTGGATCTGTAGGATGCACCGTGACCGAAGTCATTTCAGAGGGCACATCTTTCGCAGAGGACATCTTCCAAACAGGTAGCCGAGGATATCAATAACTCACAAAAGGCGAAATTGGTGAGGATGGAGTTGATCAACCGCTTGCGGTTGAGGTAGAGGTAGTCGTGTCGGGCTGACTTGATATATTTGATATATACCACCAGACTTACCCACAACCCACGCAGCCATGGTTTCAGCATGTACCGTCAGGCTGATCTGACAAATATCTGCATAACTTGCACAGTTTCCTGCGATTGGTGCCATTACGCATGTATAACCATGTTCCTCATGGTGTACAGGCTGCGGGTTGCTCCGCTGACAAAGCTGACAAGCTACGTCAGAATTAATTGTTGATCAAGGTTTTCCAGAGCCAGAGCACATGGTTGTAAGGGTGCCACTTAAATGGGCCAAGACCGTATGTCTGATCGCTTACCAAACTCGAAGGTGATCGTCTTCGCTTTTTGAGGAATGGGGCATGCTGTTTCTTGATTCGCTTCTCCTCTGACAACGGAACATGCATGCATATTGGTATACCATATAGATCAGTGCAAGAAACGCTGGAGAAGAGCTGAAGCACTCTGTCTCGCCTTTCTTGGCAGACGGTGTTCAATTCATTGGGCCACGTATGGTGCCGTGGCTTATGACCTGCAGAAACCTGGCAAGTACTTGGCCTCCCTTCGCAGCAGCATACTGGAGTATTTTTGTCCTCAAAAAACTCCGACTTTCTTGCTCATGACTGCATTACCTCAGTCGTGTCAAGAACCTACACAACCGTTCCGGCCAGCGGTTTACGGTGGGTCAGCAGAGACAGTGGCAATGGCGATTATCATCCCGATCGAACCCTCGATTGTTGAGTTGGAATATTTAGACCGAAGGCGACCGCCTGGATACCCCCCGACCGAATGGTTGCCCAGGAATATGGATTCAGGACGTGAGCGTCGACATTGAGTGTCACATGGGACCAACGGACCTCAAACCATCTGCAATGAAACATCAAGAAGACGAAACCTGCATAGTGGAGAGCGCAACCTGTTCAGGATTTGTGTCCGAGGCGGATAAGCGAAGAGGTGGATACACAAGCAGGCCGCCAGCGCAGGACTAGAGGGACGAAGAGAGATGCTGCAGCGTTGGTCGGTGAGTGTCTTTGGTGACGAATGGATATCTGGTTACTGAGAGAAACACGATCACTATTTTCCAGTCTACACTTGGGCGAACGGATATGTCCTCTTTCACCCACCATCGCAGCAGAGCGCACGTGGGGTCAACTGGACCTGCAAGCGCGGGCCCACCAGTCCACACAGATAGCGCCCCATCATCGGACTGTGCAGAAGCGTTTCGACGACGACGAGGCTGTGATAGCCTGCCCGGCCTTCAACCCGATTCTTAAGCAGGACCCAGAAAGTGGAGCTTCGCCACATTAGTCACGGAGCGCGGAACCATTTGCGCTGTATTGTTGATTGGCGCAAGAACGCTCAGGAGATCCAAGAACGAGGAATTCCCGAAGAGTGGGGGGAGATATTTCAGCAACGTTTAAAGAGAAAAAATGTCTAAAAAGTCACACACCGAACAGACCATCACTGCAGCCGTGACCGTCCTCCTTGACTCTTGTCATTCTGGAGGGTGTGCGTGGTACAAGAAAAGGCTCCACAAAACAGGAGGGGTCGGAGCGCACTGGCCGAAGTGGCGCCAAGCGAACGAGCATATCTGAGGCCATCATAGGAGCTGGCCACACTCGACACAGGAAATGGACGTCGAAGTGACCCCCAGAGAGAAGTTGTCGCCTCAGAATTCAAGGGTACCGAATCACAGTCCGGACCAGGCGGCCAGACACTCGGTCGACCTGGGTCTCGCACGCCATCCGACGGCACGATCGCTTCGAGATGGCTCTTTGATGGCCCGCTCCATCTCACGGACTCCCACCGCCTCTCAGCTGCCCAATTTCTCCTTCCCGCATGAGATTGCATTCATTGCGGTTATCAGTGCGGCTCAGCTTCTGACTCAAGCCGGGCTCGCTCAGTCCATCGCACCCTTACACGTCATCGGCGATTCTTTTGGGACCTCGAATCCAGGCCAACTCTCATGGCTTCCGGCCGGCTACTCCTTGACCGTCGGCACCTTCATTCTTCCCGCGGGCCGGTGGGGAGATTTGGTCGGCCACAAGAGACTGTTTGTGGTCGGCTATTTCTGGTTCGCGGTGTGGTCGCTCATCGCCGGATTCTCCGTCTACGCACGGAGCTTGGTCTTTTTTGCCTTCTGTCGAGCGATGCAAGGGATTGGAGCAGCACTTCTGCTGCCCAACGGCATTGCCGTGCTCGGTCGGACTTATCCACCGGGCCCGCGCAAGAATATGGTGTTGAGCCTCTTCGGAGCAACCGCACCTGGAGGTTTTGTTCTCGGCGCCGTCTTTACGGGCATCTTTACGCAGTTGGTCTGGTGGCCGTGGGCCTACTGGGTCATGGGCATGGTGCTCGCCTTGGTCGGCATCGCCGTCATCTTTGTCGTCCCGCACATGCCCGTCGTCGGAGGTCGACCGTCGTTCGCCGAATTGGATGCCATCGGTACCCTCGTCGGCATCGCGGGATTGATCCTGTTCAACTTTGCGTGGAACCAAGGCCCTGCTGCTGGATGGGATGAGGTCTATGTGTATGTGCTGCTCATCGTCGGCGTCGCATTGCTGCTCGCCTTCTTCTGGTTCGAGTGGGCATGGGCGGAATATCCGCTGGTGCCCATGTCTTCTTTCACCACCGACACCCGACTGGTATTTGCGTGTGAGTCGATGGGCTGGGCCAGCTTCGGCATTTGGACCTATTATCTTTGGTGAGTCTCCTGCGTGCTCTTGACACCGAGGCGCACAAACTGACCTCCCGCGAGGCAATTTTGGGAACTCGAAAGGCACCAGAGTATCCTGCTCAGCTCCGCTCAGTTCTCCCCGGCGGCGGTATCTGGTTTCATGGCGGCCATCACAACTGGCATTTTGCTCAACAAATTGCAGCCCGGTTGGATCATGCTCATCAGCATGACCTCTTTTCTCGTCGGAACAATCTTGCTGGCGACGATGCCCGTCCACCAGACGTACTGGATCCAGTCTTTTCTGGCCACGGTCATCACGCCTTGGGGGATGGACATGTCGTTTCCTGCGGGCGTCATCGTGCTGTCCAATCATATGCCTCCGGAGCACCAAGGACTGGCGGCCTCGCTGATCAACACCGTCATCAATTACAGTATATCTATTGGACTCGGCATGGCAGGAACAGTCGAGGTCCACGTCAATCAAGGAGGATCCAAACAATTAAGAGGGTATCGAGGCGCGTGGTATCTAGGAATCGGCTTGGATGCCTTGGGTGTATTTCTGGCATTGTGTCTCATCGTTTCGTGGCGGAGGACGCGGAAGGCCGAGGTCGAAGCTAATAAACAGCAGGCATAGAGGATAAATCGACATGTAAAAGGTTATCATGAGGTAGTGACTGCTCTCGGGGCCTGTATTTTATACTAGACTTTTGCCCTCGGCGGCCCCCAGCTGGTGACGTCCCAACTTCAGCTCAAGACGGCACCCCAGCGGTGAGGGATATCCGATGGTCTATTTCTGTGCCATCTAACAGTGTTCGCCGACCGACGGCGTGACATCTGCTCGAGTTGCCATTTTTTTGGTAGATGCTTCGTTGCGGGCATAGATCTGATCAAGTTAATCAAAAGACCTTCACATCGCGCGTGCAGATGTCAACAAAGTTGACTGCGGCCGACCGCAGTTCGGTACTCGTCCTGCCTTCCAGCTTGACTTCGGCCACGCCTGTGGTGTGGACGAGTGGATTGGAAAGTCGGCGTGATTGTGGCCACTCACTCACTCTATTGATCGAATTCGACAGCAGGAAAGACTCGTTCATTCGGAGTCGGATGCCGAGCCATCTTCACCTTCCTCTTGTGCCCCGCTGTCGTTTTTGAGACCTTCACTGAGAACGTATTCCTCTTTGATCAGGGCGCTTCGCAATTCTCCTGTTCTCGGCGTGCAGATCTCGGAAGGTTTCCTCCCATGCCGGTCCTTGACTCTGGGATCGGCGCCGGCTTCGATGAGCATTTTAGCCATGGCCTCTCCCAGCTCGACCTCCCTCTCGTTTGCATATCTGACGGCACAGTGTATGGGTGTCTCCTTGTCTCTGCGGGTCAATGGATCACACTCGAGGAACTCAATGTCAAGAAGTTCATTCATGACATCGTCTGCGCAGATGGTTAGTCGAGGAATTGTTCGGGGGCGTCGCGGCTTACATGCGCCATAATTTGCGCACACATGGAGGAGGTGGTTTCCCATCGTGTCGGTCGTCTGGTTGAAGAAGTTGGCAATTTCTTCTTTCCTCTGCCCTTTCAAGCCGTCCAGAACTTCTTCGAATAGTTCCACATTGTCTCTTCGACATGCTTCGAGGATCTGTTCCTTTGGCGACGCACCCTGTCCGTCTCGGTCAGCCGAAGTCCCTGTGGCCTTGGATGCGCCCTCCCACATCAACGTCCGCCATGGCAATGGACGGTTCAACAGTCACTGGATGATTGATATCCTCGACGTTCTGCTGCCTGGCTGCTCACCAAAGTAATCTGAGGCAGCCGTGGTCAGCAAGCAGCGGATGAGGCTTTGATGCTTTGCGGGTGGACAGAGAACTCGGAGATGAGGTGACCGAGCAAGACAGCAGATTAAATAATGTAGTTTCGTCTTCCTGGAGGTGAGTCGCCAGTTCGCGGTTGTCAGAGTTTCAGGTTGATACTAAATTAGCGCGCTGACACTTTGGTGCACCTCGCCCTTCACTGAATTCTGAATGTCTGGGTGCAACCATCTTCCCAAACATCGGCCTTCTACAATGCTTTAGAAGCCAGAAGAGGTTCATACCAAGAGACGACCTCGGTATTCCAATCCGTTTGACACGATCTAACTTCTTGAATCTTGACGCGCTATTTTCTCTGCGCCAGTAGCAGATTCTCCCCTAACGCCGTGGTCGCTGCATGGGTACACGACGCTGTCTTGCTTCCGGTGATCCCTATGTCTTTCGATACGAATCGACGTCAGGACCGCCTAGATTCTCGACAGCAGGTACGGCTGGTCAAGTCTCAACAGGGGCAAGACAAGGAGAAAGACACCTACTGGGAGAGACCGACCCCAACGTGAAGTTGAAACCTCCCTTCCGCGCCAGAGAAACGCCAACGCCGTATGCGTCCAAGAAAGAAGGGAGTAGAGGTTCCAAAGAGAAAGACAATGTGGTAGCATAGGGAAATCTCACGCCGCCACCTCAACGTGCAACACGACCGGGTCTTGCCCAAACCAGAAAGACAGCGTACATATTCCAAAGACGGGAAGACGATGCGGCAGCACAGCAAGACTTGACACTGCGACCTCCACCGCGACCTCCACCACGTAAGATGCGATCGAGTCTCACCCAAACCGAGAACTCAGCCTATGTACCCGCTCTTCAAAACATGATGACCTCCAGCTTGAGGACTGTGACGCCATTAGAGTCATCCGCTCCCACTTCAAAAGGCCGTTCAAAGGCACTTTGAAAGACACCTCCAAAAGCCTGTCAATCAAATAGGTGACTTTCACTTTGCTAGGACGTGCATTTGGTATTGGAGAACCTGGACAAGCTGCCTTCTGACACCGAAGACCTTTCCTGGCTGTGCAAAAAGATGGAAGCCTCATACCAGAACACATCAAGGTGATTGGACCATTATTAACACCACACAACAGATATTCATCCTCGTCAGAAAGACAGACCTTTGAAACAAAACCACTGGCCAGGACGCGAACATATAACTTGGTGTGTGGATCGGCGTACTTCCAGCGCATTCGCATGTTTTGCAAGGACGGCCCGTCACGACCGCCTTGCGACGTATGTACGTGGTGACCAGTGGTTCTGCATGTTCGCTTGCGATGCGCTGAGCGGGACAGTATGTGTCTTGCGTATATGTATCCAGGATCAATGTCTAACACCTTTCAACAGGAAGTGCTGACCATGCTTGGACAAGGTGACGACAGCTATTCGCATTCTCTGCGAATGGGGTACGACAACTTTCAATGGTTCGAATCATCAGTCATGCAGTCCTGTAATTCCTACTCTATATTGTTCATCGCTCTGACGACGTTATGTTGTCCCCCTGGAATCTCAACGACATTGCTTCCACTGGCTACAACGGTCCCAGTTTAGACTTTCATCGCCACTGCCCGACCTGAACCGAGTCCGGATGATCAACATACCATACTGAGCAATGACGCAGCCAATGCATGATCTCTGTTGATCAGACTAAACAAAGGTCTTGGCGAGATCCTCATTCAGGTCCTCATTGTCTTGGCAGACCCCTCTGTAAATCATTCAGCCAAGGTTGGGATTTGTCGTGTTTGCACCTCCAAAAACACCAGTGACACTGCGCAGAGGATGATTTATTGTGCAAAAGGTCTATATTCTTGCTCGAGCGCGGTTGCGACTCACGAAGCACCTACGGTCGTTTGCACCGACTAGCGAGCATGCCTCCGACGTGTAAGACCCACGATTGACTGACCAGTTTTCCCATCAGAGCTAACGGATCATCGCCAGTCTGCCCATACTGCTGCAACTGCCTGACCATCGCTCGATCTCCTGCCACGCCGCAGCATCCGCAAGGGCTCAACGCATTTACCTGCCGGACTTGCCCCTACCAGTTCATCCTGGACCAGCCATATTATGAACGGACATATATGAAGAAGAAGGAAAAGGACGACATCATGGGCGAAGAGCAGTCTGACCTTCCGGTGAACGAAGGTACATCGACTGTCACCAGTCCATACACCAATACTGACATGCTGACGCTTGAATAGTTCCGGGAGGATGTCCTAACGAGGAATGCAACTCGAAAAGGGCCTACTTCTACCAGCTGCAAACGAGAAGTGCTGACGAACCGCCGACTTCCTTCTTCAAGGTAGACCTATCCCGGCACATCGATTGCACGACTAATGTGGACCAGTGTGTTGAGTGCTCCAAGCAGTGGCGAGAATACTAGAGGTCGTTGGACCCTCGCATTGAGATGTCCGGCTTCGACGAACGTGCCCGCTCTCGCCACGATGTGCTACAACTCCTCGAATGGCAGGATTCCGCCGCCTGACCGACCTGCTCACCACTGTTGGACGGGCCTCTGGTAAGCCCGGAGAAAGACCAAACGGATCACGGACAAAGCAGACGGGCCGTGGACAAAGTCAGGTGCCGAGGAAGAAGCGGTGAGAACGGAGAGGCGAAAAGAACGATCGTTGCAGGGGGCAGTTACTATGATCGGGGCAAGATTGAGACAGTCCAGCCAGTGGACATTCTGGAGGAAGCCGAATGAAGACTTAGACCGGCGGGACGAGGCAAAAATGCGTATTATTACGCCGCAGGACTTGAGCATGGAAGGATCTCGTCCAAACCAGACCAGACTTGCCACGCCGGCAGCGCTTTTCACTATCGACCTTTCATTCCCCTTGTATTTTTGACTCACCTACTGGCTGGAGTTGAGTTAGTGGCGATATACATGGCCGATAGGAATGCACCATCCCTGGTCATACGTGTAACGAACCGCGTTGCGGACTGGTGAGTCAGACCATTTGGACGCCTCAGCCTGCAGCATCAGGTGGGGCTTCGACTCAGTCAAAAAAAGTTTGGGCACTGATCCATGCCAAGCCCTTTTCCACCCGCAGCCTACTACAAATTCTTCACACGCACCGCCAAATCATCCTTCCCTCCCTTCGTCGCTCAGTGAGTATCATCCATCGCCATACACCTTGTTGGGCGTGCTAACATCAGCGCAGCACCTCTACGCAAGCCGTGGTATCTGAGCATTCTCCCGAATTCTTCTAGTATCTGCCACAGAACTACAAGACTTCAAACTTGCTACAAGAACTCTATCCACCATGGGGTAAGCAAAAATTCACACCTGCCTGCGCTCTACGTGGAACCATCGAAAGACGCCCGGCAAAGATGTCAACGAGCATGGCTGACTTGGCCTCCATCGCTACAGTAAGGAAAAGATTCATATCAACGTCGTCGTCATCGGCCACGTCGACTCCGGCAAATCCACCACCACCGGTAAGCGCTCGCCTCAGGCACCGCGTCAAGATGATACACTCACACCAGGGCAGGCCACTTGATCTACAAGTGCGGCGGTATCGACAAGCGAACCATCGAGAAATTCGAGAAGGTATGTCGCCGCATCTTCCTTCCCATTTCCTTATCACCGCCGCTGCCAAAATTTTTGGTGGGGGGGGGGAGGGGTACCTTCACGTGATATGACATCGGCATCGGAGCAATCTGGCAGGCACAAGCTAACGATCGACCACAGGAAGCCGCTGAGTTGGGCAAGGGCTCTTTCAAATATGCCTGGGTTTTGGACAAGCTCAAGGCCGAGCGTGAGCGTGGTATCACCATCGACATTGCGCTCTGGAAGTTCGAGACGCCCAGGTACTATGTCACCGTCATCGACGCCCCCGGCCACCGTGACTTCATCAAGAACATGATCACTGGTACCTCGCAGGCCGACTGCGCCATTCTCATCATCGCCGCCGGCACTGGTGAGTTCGAGGCTGGCATCTCCAAGGATGGTCAGACTCGTGAGCACGCTCTCTTGGCCTACACTCTGGGTGTGAAGCAGCTCATCGTCGCCATCAACAAGATGGACACCACCAAGTGGTCTGAGGAGCGATACAACGAAATCATCAAGGAGACGTCCAACTTCATCAAGAAGGTCGGCTACAACCCCAAGTCGGTCCCGTTCGTGCCCATCTCAGGCTTCAACGGTGACAACATGATCGATGTCTCCTCCAACTGCCCGTGGTACAAGGGCTGGGAGAAGGAATCCAAGGCTGGCAAGGCCTCGGGCAAGACCCTTCTCGAAGCCATCGACAGCATCGACCCCCCGGCTCGTCCCACCGACAAGCCGCTGCGTCTCCCGCTCCAGGATGTGTACAAGATCTCCGGTATCGGCACAGTGCCCGTGGGCCGTGTCGAGACGGGTACCATCAAGGCCGGCATGGTCGTCACCTTCGCGCCCGCCAACGTCACCACTGAAGTCAAGTCGGTCGAGATGCACCACGAACAGCTCGTCGAGGGTGTCCCGGGCGACAACGTCGGCTTCAACGTCAAGAACGTCTCGGTCAAGGAGGTCCGCCGTGGCAACGTGTGCGGTGACTCCAAGAATGACCCGCCCAAGGGCGCCGAGTCCTTCAACGCCCAAGTCATCGTGCTCAACCACCCCGGCCAGATCGGGGCTGGCTATGCGCCGGTCTTGGATTGCCACACGGCCCACATTGCCTGCAAGTTCGCCGAGTTGCTGGAGAAGATCGATCGCCGAACGGGCAAGTCGATTGAGAACAACCCCAAGTTCATCAAGTCGGGTGATGCGGCCATCGTGAAGATGGTGCCCAGCAAGCCGATGTGCGTTGAGGCCTTCACCGACTACCCCCCTCTGGGTCGTTTCGCCGTCCGCGACATGCGCCAGACCGTCGCCGTCGGGGTCATCAAGAGCGTCGTCAAGGCCGACAAGGGCAGTGGCAAGGTCACCAAGGCTGCCCAGAAGGCCGGCAAGAAATAAACGGAATGGCCCCAGCCGTTCGGGATTGATATGGTCGGTCGTTCGGCGGATTGTGGACTTCTTCTTCCGGGATGGGGGCTCATGGTCTGCTTTCGCAGCCATCTCATCTTCATGCTTGTCTTCTAGTCGGTATCCAGCGAGTCAAAGGCGTCTCCGATGAGCATGGCTCCAGCACTCAACATAGCTCCCCGTGTCTCTTGGCAACCTGCGAGACATGCCCGAGGGTTAGTTATGTCCAATTCAAGCAATAGATTTTGTGTCTCTGCTTGCTAGCTCGACAGCTTGCGCTCAATATTCATGACATGCCAATTTTTGGGGGTTGAGACCTCATTTTCGTCCCGTAAAGGTGATCTCTTTCACCTGTCGCCCCAAGCCTTTCACTGTTGGAACCTTGACCCATGATCCATCAGAATCATCAGCCAACACCACCCGACATAAACATATTCATTGCTTGCCTCCAGCTAACCGTATGAAATAGAGACAAAAAATATATACTACAGTTTCGGGAGCCTCAAAATATTGGCTTTAAAGCGGGAATATATGTTCCGAACCCGGTGCCTTCTCCATCCTGATCCGAGTAGAGGTCCAGGTTGTGGATTGTGCCCAGTGTTGACGGATGCTCTAGACCCAGCGCCTTCTCCTGCCCTCGCATGGCGCGATGGTACATCGTCTCGCCTCGTCTAGCTTCCCGTGTCTCTGTAGAGGTGGTCCGGGCTGTCGACCATGCCGAGTGTTGAAGTGCCAGTCCCGCCATTTCAACCTTCCTATCTTGATTCAGAACGTGAATCGTCCAAGAATGAGCGCAGCTGTGCATGCTGTATCCTCCTGACTCAATCCTCATCTCCTCCGAGGACTTTTCCACTTCTGCAAGTCCATGATCACATAAGACCCTGATCGCCTGGGTGAAGCTGAGCTCGTCCTCGGTCAGCTGAAGAAACCATTCTGGACTGTCTGTGTTGTCATGTCGCAGAAGTTCGAACCAGATATCCTGGTGTCAAGGTATGTCCACAGCTGAAGCTTTGCCGAAAGCTCGTTCCGCCGTTTAATGTGGTCAAACGACAGCTGCCAGGTGGAATAAAGGGCCCGATCCTGGTAAGAGTTCAACTCCGGGCTCGTCTGCTGCAGCTTCAGCCATGATTTCCGGCAGAGACGTACATAGTCGGCAAAGCTTGTCGACACCTGATCAAGATAAGCTCCGGCCGTAGCCAGGGCAAGAGGGAGTCCATCCAACTCTCTCGCAAGTTGGACAGCGTCAGAATCTATGACCACATTAGCGGAGACCCATGTCTGTGGAGCAAGCTTACCATCCATCACATTCCCTCGTCTTGAAGTGTGGATAGAATCTCAAGGCTATCTCGGACATTCAAGGTTCCAGAGGAAGACAGGCCACCACGGCTTTGTGTTCTCCGATCCGGCCGCATGTATAGGCATTGTGATCGTGCTGAGGGAGTGGCGGGGTCTGGAATTCTTCATCGAGGAGTTTCCAGGCGGCGACGTACTCGGTGCGGACGGCGCAGATCCAACCCGACGTGGTAGCACTCTAGGTTTGAGACAGGCGTGGCCATACAAACGTCAACTTGACAGTCCCAGACGCCTGAGAGGTCTGCCGCTGCGAGAGAGAGGCATATTCGTCATGCTAGGCTGGGGCCATTAGCCAGGCTGAGGCAGTGGAATACCCCTGTGTTTGAAAGCCGCTCTCAGGAACCGCCAAGTCCTGCCAAAGCTTCATTGCCCAGGTGCACAGCACGCGTAATGGGTCAAACCGGGAGAGTTCTTGTCATGCCTCCTCCTTGCCTGTCGATGAACCAAGCAAGGTGGGTTGGTGATCCTGTGCTGGCGACGGTGGTGTTGTAGGGGTGCCAAGCGCTCACAGTGAATACACTGCCTGTGTTCCCACAGTAGAATTAGGAGCCGAAGGTGCGGAGAAGCTTTGGGGTTGAGCAAGACAGAAAAACATCTCGATTATTGAATTATCAATGTAGGCTGCGAAATATGCGGGGCCAGGTCGGGCCTATAGGGCTGGGCTGAGCTCTGGGCTGGGTTTGAGCTGTGATTTAGGCAGCCCTGAGCTTTGAGGGGGGGTTGAGGCACTGCCTCGGCCCAGCCCTGAGCCCTGGCTGCCCCAAGGCCTTAAGCCTGGCCGGGCCATTTCGCAGTCTATGTCCATGTAGCATCTGCGATCAGAGCACGAGGGAAAAGGCCATCGTATTCATTGAACCTAGGCAGCAAGTCGCGCTACTATCTCTCCCAGAGTGCTGTCAAGGCCATAGGGTAAAATGAGGAAAAGAATCAGTTCAATCGCAACTTGCTCTTGGCCAGGCCTAGAGCCGGAGCATGGCACAACATGACCCGTTCATGGCGCTATCATGCAGGGCGAAAGGCAATTCCGGAACGTTCCGGAGCTGAAATAATGATGAATTAGAGCTGTGACCGTTACGATAGCCCAACAGTGGGCTTCAACAACCAAGAGGTAACGGAACCCTTATTTTGCGTTGCCAATATCCTTGGCATTCACGTGACTGGTCGGGGCTTGGCATGTCTTGGCATTAAGGCAAAAAGTAAGGCCTGTCCTATAGGGAGTATCTAGGCTGCTAAGTCCCTATTTTCAGGGTGTCTTAGGCTACCAAGCCCCTATTTTGGGGGCGTCTTAGGCTAACAAGCCCCTATTTTCCAGGCAGCAAGCCTATTTTGTAGGGACTCTCTAGGCTGCTAAGTCCCTATTGTGGAGGCGTCTTAGGCTACAAAGCCCCTATTTTCCGGGCAGCCAGCCCCAAAGATCACTGCCTATGGCCCCTGTAACATTAGGCTATCCACCTCATAGTGGCCTCAGTAAACACGTGACTCTTGGCGGTCTTGGCAACGCAAAATAAAAGGGTGGCAACGCAAAATAAGGTTCCCCTGGTGTAACCTTCATCACGTGATTAAAATAATACGTCACGTGACATTGACTTGGCTATGATTTTCGCCTGGTGGTGCCAGCAGATGGCTAAGAACCCATTTATCCCTGCTGGCCTGCCATACTTTCTCGGGATCCGGCATCTACACGTGCACTGTTGCCCTTGCCACAAGATCTCATCAGATCCATGGCCCTCCCGACAAGTATCCGCAAAAGAGGTGTTGGCTGTCAAAGAGCAACAATGGGCTAAGTGGACAGAGACATGGTGGAAGGATCAAAAAGCTCTCGAAGTTGGAGTATACAGTCATTTGATTTATCTGACCGGAGTTGCATTTCTCAGGTGGATAATAAATGTCGGATAAAGATGTCCATGTGATGAAATCCATGAGATGAAAGAGGAGATAGGATCGGCCGGAAGCCAACTGGTGGCGTGCTTAGTGACTATGCTCGGTTTAGGCTTCAAGGAGGGCGTTTGCTTGGATAAAGCTTAAGCATGCTTGTCCGAGTAAGGCAGGTCTTATCTTGCCCCAGCTTTTACCATCAACGTCATTCTCGATTTTTACTGGCTCCCACGGAATGCAGATGGGCACAGGTTACATTGATCACCACAATGTCACACTCTCTCGCGCAAAATGAGGCGCCGGATAACCTAGCCGGTCTCTGGAATATTCCTTTTAAGAGCTGCTTCGGTCGTCTGGGCCGCTGCTACGTTCCTGAGCAGTTTTACTTGACTAGCCTCAAGCCCATCAACCTTCAACAGCCGCGTCGTTCCAAACATTCGGAACCAAACATGTCTCTAGCAGACGCCGTCGATGGCGGGAAGCCGAGCAATCCCGGGCGACCAGAAACCTTCATCAGCCCGATGCATCGAAAGCTCTACGATCCTGGTGTCACGTTCGAGGAATATATGCACTATGCCAAACATACCAGAGCCGAAGAGGAGGCTGAGCAAAATATCCCTCAGGAGGGAATCCTGCAGCAAGTTTTCAGGAGGCCATCAACAACAGCATCGGCCAAGCCGAAACAACACGATGGCGTCAATCCGGCGGAAAGCCCCGAGGTGATTGCAAAGGAGAAAGACATGGGCCCTCCTCCAGAAATCGACGACGAGGATGGTACTGGCCAGAAGCGCCGAAAGAGTCTTCAACATGGAGATGTTACCGAAGAAGAATGGCGTAATGCGGCTCGCGCAATGAGGACGGCCACCTGGGGTGCTGGCTTTTATCTCATCACGACCGACATTCTTGGCCCGTACGGTGTTGGCTTCGCACTGGGGACACTCGGATGGGGCCCTGGCGTGGCTCTTTATACCGTCTTCGCATTCATGGCTGGATATTCTGGATATCTTCTATGGCAAGTCTATCTGGGTCTCGATTCCTACGAATTCCCCCTTCGGAATTATGGCGACCTTGCCTATCGGACAATGGGCACTGCTGCTCGATATGTCGTCAATATCCTCCAGTCGATCCAGTTGCTACTCATCACCGGCCAAGTCATTATCCAGAACGGCCAGGGCATTTCGCAGACATCCAAGTTCAGACTCTGCTACGTGGTTTGTGTTGTTCTCTTTGTGATTGCCGGTTTCTTCATGGGACAAGTCCGCACGCTGCGGAACTTTGGTATATTTTCCATGATTGCCGTCGGGATCAACTTGATGGTCATCTTTATCTCAATGGGCGTCATGGCACATTCACCTCCCAACTATGCGATCAGCGTTCTCGGCTCCGCCGGCTCAGCTGTCGACCCGACTACCATCACTCCTGACGCACAGGGGAATTACCCCCCCATTATCCATTACGGCGGATTACCAGATTCAAGCAACTTCGTTGGGGCGATCAATGGCCTCATGTCTGGCGTCTTTGCCTACGGTGGGGCTCAACTTTTTGTGGAGATCATGGCAGAGATGCGCCGGCCGTGGGATTTTATCAAAGCCATGTGGATTGCGCAATTCTTTATCTATGCCGTCTACCTCATCTACGGATGCTATGTTTACCATTTTCAAGGACAATACGCCTTCACCATCTCATATATGGGCATGAGCGTCTATGGCTTCCAAGCCGCTTGCGACATGATGGTGGTCATCTCCGGTCTGATTGCGGCTGGCCTCTATGGCAACATCGGCATCAAAGTCTTGTATAACCAGGTTCTCCAGGAAATGTTCAATGCTCCACCTCTAACGACAAAGTCCGGCAAATACATTTTTGCTTCGATTGTCCCGATTTACTGGAGTCTGGCTTTCGTGGTGGCCGCTGCCATTCCCGATTACTTTGCCTTTGTCTCAGTCATCGCGGCCTTCTGCATCGTCCAGTTCAGCTACTCGTTTCCTCCCATCATTCACCTGGCATATACCATGCAGAAGAACTCGATGCGTCCAGGTGACGGATTTGATGAGACGACTGGACAGACCACTCGAAGCACCCACGGCATCAAGCGACTGGTGAGAGGCTTCTTTGCTGATCGATGGTATATCAATGTCTGGCACCTCATTCATGCAGGAGGAGCATTGGCAACGGCAGGACTTGGTGCTTACGCAGCGATCGAGGGTATGATTGAAGCTTTCAAGATCCCCCAGGTGAACTCCTTTACCTGCACCAGTCCTCTGAATCTGACCCCTGGGTCATGATCATAAGCACCCAAGAGGAGTTGTTGGAAAATCGGAATCACCGGGTGACAGTGTAAGCACAGCCCCATGCCAAGGGAACAACGGCTGTATAAGATAGGCCCTTTACCTCCTTGATAGATTCATAAACACGAGTTTTTTTATCCCCATCCGTCGTACTGAGTCCAGCGTGGATCGATCTCATTGAGAGTGAGGAGCAGTAAGGTTGGAGAGGTTGGCACACTGTGGCTGCTTTGGTGAAGGGTGGGGGTCCCACGGCACATGTATTTCGACTTGTTCCGTAGACTGAAAGATAGACAACTGGCACTCAATGAAGGGTTCGCTTGGCACAGCACTGTGATCACGTGACTCTTTCATTTTTGTCCAGTTCCTGAGCACCAAAGCCAACGACAAACTCAACCAACTTTCCTGACAGTCAGACTCCGCCATGCGCAACAGGGCGACAATTCCGCTGAGCAAGCCTGTGAGTCCCACGCAGCTTCTCCTTCAGCCTTCTAACAGTTTTGGCAGAAAGTTCGCCAATCGTGGAGCAAGTACAATCTCTACAACCTCTCCCGCATCACACCTCCTCCGTATAAGACAAGGACTTTTTACCAGCAAAAATGGACGGCCAAGTCTATGCTCCGGTCTTACCACGGCGAGCAGGTCAGAGAAGGGCAGTGGGAGCGGATGTTCTCCCGGCGACTCCGATCCGTCGTTCCCATGGATGCTGCATATCTCGCCCGTAATGACGGATCGCTCGAATCGGCCGGTCGAGGCTCAGGCGTGGAGCAGAGGAGACCACGGCTCAAGCAGCCGGCAATCCCGTACATGCAAATGACCTTTGCGCCTTTGGAAAGGAGGTTAGACACCGCCATCTTCAGGGCCATGTTTGCCAGCAGCGCCCGACAGGCCCGACAATTCGTCGTCCATGGAGCTGTCACAGTGAACGGAAAGAAGGTGAGGAAGAGTCCTTCCATCCTGAGTCCTTCCATCCTTGATGTAGCTCATTGCTCTAGATGCGCTACCCCGGCTACCTTTTGAATCCCGGCGACCTGTTCCAAGTGGATGTCGCACGAGTCATGTACGCCACCGGCGCACCCAAAGCTCCCGTCCAAGCCAAAACCAAGGAGACCAAAGATGAGGGGGAAGAAGAAGAGTCTCAGCTGGATGTGGAGAAGGAATCGACCAAGAAGGTGGCAGAATCTGACGCTGCCGCCGCCGAGGAAGATGCCGACGTGGATGATCGAGATCCACGAGAAGTTTTGAAAGATCTACTGTCACAAGCCAAGAGCATTCTCGCGTCGCCAAAGGAGAACGTTGGAGCCAAGCGGAAGCAAGATCTGCGGGCTTTCACAAACACGGTGAAACGAACGCTGTCGAGGTCGGGGTCCAGCACGATCCTGACGGACAGTTTGGAGGCGCAGTTCGCGGAACTGCAGAATCAACTCAGAATACGACGGGAGACCAAGCAGAAAGGGACCAGCTCACTCCCGTCGGAACAGAAATCCGGTGAACAGGGAGCAGAGACCGCGGAGCAGCGCCATGCCGTCGCCGATCAGTCTGCTGAGGAAGATAATGAGACTTTGCCTGCACCGGGAGCCGAAGAAGAGGACGTAACCACGATATCAGAACGAGAGTACAACGAATTGTTTGCCGCTTTGACATCGATGCAAGAGAACCCGATCGACGACTCGAAGCCGTATACGACACCATGGATGCCGCGAGACTACATGAGCGCCTTCGCCTTCATCCCGAGATATTTAGAAGTCAACCAGAACATCTGTGCCGCAGTGTATCTCCGACACCCTGTCGCACGTCCGGGCCTTGCCGAAGTGCCCACCCCTTTTGCTGAAAGCACGAACGCTAGCGCGTTTGCTTGGTATCTGAGGAGGAGGTGATGGGGACGTGTCTGTACGTTATTATTCCTTCTTCCCGACTGAGCCTTTTGCCGGGGTCGACGATTGAGACCGGGAATGTACAAAACTAGAAAACAATGCCTGTAGCATCAGGTCTATTCTGATAAATTAAATCTATCTATCCATCACAGAAGCGGATTCGACCTATACTCGGGCACGTTGGTGCCGTTTTGGAGGTCTCCTTTCTTCACCTGCTTGTCCTTCTCCAACTCTAACTCGCCGTCGTCCTCGAGCTCGGCCAAATATTTTTCGGCCTCCAGGGCGGCGATGCAGCCGCTGCCGGCACTCGTGATGGCCTGTCGATACCGCTTGTCCTGGACATCGCCCGCGGCAAAGACGCCGGGGAGGCTGGTGTAGCTGGTACCCGGCTTCGTCACAATGTACCCGTCTTCATCCCTGTCGACCTGGCCCTTGAAGAGCGCCGTCGCCGGGTCGTGGCCGACGGCGTAGAAGAGCCCGTTGGCGTCCATGACCTCTTCGGCGTTGGTCACGACATTCTTGACTTTTAGATGCGTCATGAGTCCGCGCGGCTTGTTTTCGCCCTGAATCTCGACGGCCACGGTGTTGAACTTGACCGTGACCTTGGGATTCGCGAGCAGCCTCTTGGCCATGGCTTTAGAGGCTCGAAGCTTGTCTCGCCGTACGAGGACCGTCACATGGGAACCGTATTTGGTCAGGAACATGGCTTCTTCCGCGGCAGAGTCGCCGCCTCCGATGACGACGAGAGGTTTCTGTCTGAAAATCGGGACCGCTCCGTCACAGACGGCACACGCGGAGACGCCATTCTGCCAGTACTCTGCCTCTCCCGGCAGGTGTAATCTCCGAGCATTGGCCCCCGTGGCAATGATGACGGCGTCGGCGGTGTGTGCGGGTTCGTCGGACTCGGCGTCCTCGTACTCTCGCCATAATCGGAACGGTCTCGACTTGAGGTCGACTCGGGATATCGTTTCTGTGATAATTTCGGTGCCAAACCGCTCCGACTGCGCCCTCATCTGGTCCATCAACTCTGGCCCGCCGATGCCCTGAGGAAAGCCGGGGTAGTTTTCCACGTCGGTCGTGGTCGTCAGTTGTCCCCCCGCGGCGGTGCCGCCTGCCAGCATACCCTCGTACAAGACCGGCTTCAACTCCGCTCTGGACAGGTATATTGCGGCTGTGTGAGCGGCGGGGCCCGAGCCGATGATGGCGACTTTGGTGTGCGGCGGCGCCATGGCGCGGGCGAAGGACGAGGAGGAAAAATTCGCTTTCACCGGCGATTGAGGTCTTTGCTGGGCTATGGTTGTTGCAACGAGCGACAGACCGAAGCTGGAGCGGAGGCCGGTTAAAGGTATGCGGCGAAAAGCTGAAGAAGACAGCTTGACGGATTTTCGACGAGAAACAGTCGTCGTCTCACAATGGGTCGAAGTGAAAACGCGAACTGGTTTGACACAGCGAGTATTTAAGCGGTCGACCGATTAAGGGGTATAAGCGGCCGTATGGCAGCGTCAACTGTTGACAAATCCCGGGTGCGAGAGATCGTAAATCACAGAAACCCCCCGCCCAATCGGTGTGGTGCAGGTCGCCTGGCGGTGCGCTGAGGTAAACAGAGTGGTCTGGATGTCTGCCAGAAATGACGCAACCTGGGTCGCGGAATCGCCCGCAGCTCCGCCGCCACATTTGGTTGCTTGAAAGAGCTCTTGTGAGCCTTTCACTGCTGTTCTCAGTTCGCCGGCACATTTGCCAGTGAAATCCCTGTGCTATAAATTCCTGTGCTCGGTCGTATGACATATCCTGTCTGTGACCATTTGGCCGCGGTCTCTGTTGTGAAGCTCATCCTCCCGCCTCCGGTCCAGGCGTTGATAGAGATGGCCGTGTAATGTCTTATGTGGTCAGTCAATCCGGAGAAGATCTCTCGGATTAAGGAGTTGCAATGGGAGTGAACCTCAGCAAGGCTTCCGGCAAATCCGCCGGTGGCATGGTCGTGTCACTCGACGCGCTGGGCACCCTCTACCGCTTCCGCGAACCCTTTCCGGTCCAGTATCGAAAGATGGCTCGAGAGTGCGGATTGAAGGCGGAAGTCGACGTCGACAAACTCGAGAAGTCGTTCAAGTCGGCGTTGAACTTCTACAGCACGACGTTCCCCAATTATGGCAAAGGCACGCTCAACGACCCGGAAGCCTGGTGGACGAAGCTCGTCAACCGAGCATTCAGCGAAGTCGTCGATGGTGAGAAGATCCCTGCCGAGTTGGGGCCCCGTCTGTATGAGCACTTTTCTTCGGGGGCCGCGTACGAGCTGTACCCTGATGCGCACGAATTCCTGGAATTGATGCGAAAGTTCAAGATCCAATACTCGGCTGCGGACGGTCCGATGTTCCTGACCGGTATCATCACCAACTCTGACCCTCGCGTCCGGCGAGTGCTCCAAAGCCTCAACTTGAGGGTTGGGCCGTCGACACAGCCGCATTTCAGCGCGTCCGATCAGTGGGAGACGGCGATGCGCGAGGGCTTTCAACTTCGCACCACCGGCAGTGTCCACATGAGGACTCAATGGCACGAGTATTATAACGCGGCCAATGACTTTGATTTCCTGGCCACCAGCTACGAAACGGGCTTCGAAAAGCCGGACCCAGGCATCTACCAAGCGGCCGTCCGACTGGCCGCTCCGATGCCCATGTCTCGAGCTGAGCAGCAAATGGAGGAGGTGAAGGGCCAGGTGACGGGCGTCTTCAAGCTCGCCAGCACGACGCTGGTCCACGCGACGCAACTGGCTGAAATGCAATGGATCCACGTCGGAGACGACTACATCAAGGACTATCGAGGAGCGGAGGGGGCAGGCCTTGAGGCCCTCCATTTGGTTCGCGAAGGAGAAGGAGAAGCAAAGCCAGGTGCCAAAACGGTTTCGAGCTTGGAGGAGGTGGCCGCTATTGTTAATGTCATCGCGGAAGAAAGCTTCGCCAAAGCATGACACAGCCGACAATCGTTACCGCGTGCACAGATTCTCGTTGCCCGGGAAATTCCACTTGGCCTGGCACGACATGACCGACTTCGCCCTGAACATTTAAAGCTTGGTGGCAGAATGAATTCCATCACAACCGTGTCTGATTTCGCAAAGGACGTCAATTGACGGTTTGGACAATAGTCCCCAGACAGCTCTTCTCTCACACTTGATCCGATATCTCTGATACCATCATTGCGTTGTCGCCTCGCAGTCGAACTGACTACCACTGTGATTGTCATGACATCGCTTGCCAGAGGATGACCAGCACATAAGGCGATGACGCGGCGGGAAGATCTGCACGATGAACGGGTTCAATATCCCGTCTTCAGCAAACGAAATTCGAGTTCACGCACGGAGATTGCAGAACAGGGTCCCGGGCTCCCTGCACACGAATCACCTGAGAACATGACGGCATATCACGGCACTTTGAGCCATTATGCCCGCGGGTATGAGAAAACATGTTCTTGCCGCGGCCAAGTAGGGCATGTGGGGAAGAACTGTTCGGCAGCCACAGGGATGCGGTATCAGGAACCATCTCCAGAGGGGAGAGCCCAAGTCGATGGGGGAAAGACGAGAAGCACAAATTTTTCAGATTTGGCCCATTTCAACCCTACACCGTCCCTGTCGTCTCTGAACCATGAGAAGAGGCTCTCTACTGCGAGCAGCCGACGATCCCAGGAGCAATTGGAAACTGGACTAGAGTTTGGCAACGCCTTTCACAACCAGCACGTTCTTCGCCGGCTTTCAAAACCAGACGATTGGTTCTCAGAAAGCAGGACTCCCATTCGGTTCAGCGACAGAGATGCCGAAGGAGCATCATGTACGGCGACAGATACGCCGGCACAGGTCGCGAGGGAGTCAGAGACGGTCCAGGTCACCCTTCGGAGGAAGCGCAAGGGCAGAAAAGGCCGGCCCAGCATGTATGATCTAACGCCTCACGTATTCTATTGATTCTCCGCGGCCAAGGTCACCGACAATCACTCACCAGTACGATCCACAACTCACTCGACGACCAAGGATATGATTGCACCGCAGCTGGATCATCTCATCTCCGTGCGAACAACACGTCAGCGTTTTCTGGTAGAAGAACAAGGGTCGCTACTACAAGCTTTCGATCCCTGTTTATCTGAATTGTTGGCATCTCGGGACAAGGCGGCGCTAAGATTCGCCAAAACCCAGATTTGTATCGTGATAAGCCGTGCTCGAAGCATCAACTTTGGCGCGGACCCCCATGGCCTTTACAGTCCGTCCTTCAATCGTGCAGTTTGTCTCGTAGTATGCATGGCTCGCCCCGGCGACAGGTGATCGACGATCGGTCAGGCCATGGCAGGGCCATGACGTGACTGAGGTAAAAAGAAGGTGGGATCTACTACTACTACTATCTCTAGCCTCTGCAACATGCAACATTGGAGATTGACGAACTCGGCCCGAAGAGCTTGTTTTAGGCGCCATGTTTTGGAATGATAGGTCTGAGATGGCCGAATACGGAGTTCGAAGAAAGCTGATGGATCGACCTTGCTGAGTTGCTCTCATGCATGAATGTTTCGCCGTTGCGCTTTACAGGTTTCAAGCCCCTATCCCACTTCGGTTGAGTTACAAATCAGCAAGATCCCGCGCGTTCCTAGTGCATTTCCCAGCTCAACACCTTTTCGTTTGCGTCCGACCGCCCTTCTCGACTGCGTCAAGAAATCATGGCTGCTGTTAAAGGAAAATTTGATTACTTGCCGCTGGCCAACAAGGGACCTCTGAGAGTGCCACTCGTGGGACGAGCCATACTCGAGCATCCCTTCTACAACAAGGGAACATGCTTCACACACGAAGATCGTCGCAACTTTGACTTGATCGGCCTGCTGCCCAGCAAGATCCAGACGCTCGACGAGCAAGTCGCACGAGCATATCAGCAGTATTCCTCGCTCGAGGATGACCTGGCCAAGAACACTTTCATGACATCGATGGCGGAGCAGAATACCGTTCTCTACTACCGCCTGATCCTGGACCACCTGAAGGAGATGTTCAGCATCATCTATACGCCGACCGAAGGCGATGCCATCGAGAACTATTCTCGCGTCTTCCGGCAGCCCGATGGGTGCTTCTTGAGCATCGAACACCCTGAAGAGATCGAGCAGCGTATGAAAAAGTTCGTCAAGGCGGACGACCCGGAGGGCGGCATTGACTACATCGTCATCAGCGACGGTGAGGAGATCCTGGGCATCGGAGACCAAGGTGTCGGCGGGATCCTGATCAGCATCGCCAAGTCGGTCCTCATGACTGTCTGTGCCGGCATCCACCCGGATCGGACTCTCCCCGTCGTCCTTGACACGGGCACCGACAATGAGAAGCTCCTCAACGATAAGCTCTATCTCGGTCACCACTTCCCGAGAACAAGAGGGAAAGAGTATGACGACTTTGTGGACACGTTTGTGCGCACGGCCAAGAAGCTGTTTCCCAAGGCTTACATCCACTTTGAGGACTTTGGCGTCACCAATGGGCGGAAACTGTTGGACAGGTACAACCAACAGATCGCATGTTTCAACGACGACATCCAGGGCACGGGATGCGTGACGCTGGCCGCTATCATTGCTGGATGCAGGATCAACCACATCAAGCTCTGCGACTTGAGGATTGTCGTGTTTGGAGCGGGATCCGCCGGTTGCGGGATTGCCGATCAAATACGGGACGCTATGGCGATCCAGTCGGGCAAAAGCAAGGAAGAAGCAGCGAAGCATATCTGGTAAGCACCTCTTTTTTCACTCCCTCCCACTCAGCATGAAGGAGATCTGACCGAGTGATCACCTCCAGGGCCGTCGACAAGCAAGGTCTTCTTCTCGACTCCATGTCCTCAGACCTCTCGGTCGCGCAAAAATCCTATGCGCGCCCCTGGTCCGAGTGGGAAGGCAAAGACACCAAGTCCTTGCCCTCGATCATCGGCCAGGTCAAGCCGCACGTGCTTATTGGCACCTCCACCAAACCAGGCTCCTTCACCAAGGAAGTCGTGCAAGAAATGTGCAAGCACGTCGAGCGCCCACTCATTTTCCCCCTCAGCAACCCGACCAGGCTCCATGAGGCCAAACCGCAGGACATTGCCGATTGGAGTAAGGGAAAAGCGCTGGTCGCAACGGGCTCCCCGTTCCCGCCTGTCAAGTTCGACGATCGTGAACTCGAGGTCGCAGAATGCAACAACTCGGTCTGTTTCCCTGGCATCGGGCTCGGCAGCGTGCTGAGCCGCACGAAGCTGGTGACGGGGAAGATGCTCCTGGCGGCGGTACGCGCGCTTGCGGACGAAGCGCCAGCCTTGCACGACCCGGACAAGGGATTGGTTCCGGACGTGGAGGCAGCCAGACCCGTGAGCGTCAAGATCGCCATGGCCGTGATTCGGGCGGCGCAAGAGGAAGGGCTTGCGCAGGCGGAAGGGATCCCGGACTCGGACGAAGAGTTGCAGGAGTGGGTAGAGGTACAGATGTGGCATCCTGTATATAGGGAGTATCAGTATGTATCATCCTGTAAATAGAGAGTATCAGTATGTAGAATGGTAGAACTGTAGGAAACCATTATCGTCAATCTGTGAGTGAGGCCGGCCGTGAGCCTGGCATGGAACAGGACGCGTAGGTATTATCTAGGATCGTCTGGATACGAGAGTAGACATGGTCATGGGCCATCGAGATCACGGTCGCGATATTGATCAAAATCCCCTTTCTTCTCATTGACCCTCCGACGGTCCTCTGGTGCAATGGGTTGATAATGATGGCTGCTCTGCCAGATTAAGACGTGTCCATTTAAGTTTATTTTCAAACGAGGGGTATCAAGTTTTGTCATCGATCTCGTTCTGTACTGCTGTCGGCGTGTCTGTATCGGGAGATAGACAACAGAAGAGAACGGAAATAGAAGCGTGACCTTTGTCAAAAACCCGAATTCTTCGACATCGCCTTCGGGACGTCAGACTGATCGCGTGTTCCAGCCCGGGTAAGATTTGCCGGAGATGGGGTGAACGCATCCAGGAAAGTAAGCAGCTCGGAGTCGTCAGAGGAACATTATGCCCTGACCACGCCTTCCCTTCCCTTCCCTTCAGCTCAGCCCTGACCTCAAACTTAGGCCGTCTTGACCTCACGATCCGACGACTCGTCCACGACATACTCGTCGCTGTCGAACTTGTACAGCTGCGGCTCGACAAGATTCTTGCGCCTCAAGATGTAATGCTTGATGCCCCATGGCAAGACTTGTGTGAGCTGGTACTTCATGTGCGTGCGCGTCGGCACCGCAAAGACGTAGTCCAATTCCTCCAGAGTGCGCTGTTTGGTCTCCGGGAGCCAGAGGAAGATCATGATGAGCGCGATCACGTTGAGACCGGCATAGAAGCCGAAGGCGCCCTGTGGGGTCAAAGCCTGAAGCATGCGCGGGAACGTGAGGGACAGGACGGAAGCCCAAAAGTTGTTGGTCGCCACGGCCCAGGACATGCCCACTTCACGGTGGGACAGCGGGAAGACTTCGGCCGAGTAGGTGAAGGGGACCGGACCTTCCCCGGGCGAGTAAAAGGCGTCGAAGAGGAAGATGAACAGAGCAATCAAGCCGAGATGAGCCTTGCTGCTCTGAGGGACCCAGAAACAGAAGCCGGCCGCGAGCAAAGTCCAGCACATGTTGGGGAAGGTGAAGATCAACAACGCACGCCGACCAAAGGTATCGATGGTCCAGACCGCAGGCCAGGCGAAGAGGAAGTTGACCAGACCGAAGCCCCAGGATGCCAGCAACGAACCCGTCACACTGGCGCCGGCATTGGAAAACACCGTCGACGAGTAGAAGGCAATGATGTTGACTAGAAACACAGATCAGCCTCGTCTCCCTCGGAAGGAGTCGAGCACACTTACTGCCGCACATCTGCTGAGCAATCATGACAATACCCGAGGCCTGGGTCGCCCGTCGAATACGGGGAATGGTGAAAAGTTCCACGAATCGAGTAAAGAAGTTGGCCCGCGTGGCCACCGCGGACTCTTCCACCAGGATGTCTTCCTGAACGAGCTGGGCGTGGATGTAGTAGAGATCTCGGGCGGCCTGAAGAGGGGTGCGACGGAGGCGCAGAAGGGCGCCGTAGGCTTGGGCGTGCTTTCCCTTCTTCATGAGCCAACGGGGAGACTAGAGTCGATTGGTCAGTGCTCGCCTCGGTCATTGTCTGACCAGCTCACCTCGGGGCAAAACCAGATGCCGAGCACCAAAGGAATGGCGGGGATAAAGGCAGAGCCCAGCTGCAGCCTCCAGGAGATGCTCCCCGTGTCTTTTACGGCCAGGTTGGCACACGTGCCCAAGAAGATGCCAAAGGCAGTCCACACTTGCCAGGACATGACGAGGCCACCGCGAATGTTGGTGGGGGAATTCTCGGCGGAGAAAACGGGCACCGTCACTTCCTTCAAACCCATTCCAATGCCGAGCAGGATACGGGTTGCCACGAGCTGTCCCCAGTGCTGCGTGCACGCCGAACCGATGGGAGCCAGCAAGCTGAAGATGGCCCCAATGAAGATGGTTCCACGACGGCCCACCAAGTCATTGATCGGGTCAGAGATCCAGCCGGCACTACATATCCGAGGTCAGTCCGTCGGTCACAGTGCTGGATGGCTAAACTGACAAGAAGGCAATGGCAATATAAGGACACGAGTTGATGAAGCCAATAAGCCACGAGTTGTTTTGACAGGTGCCCTTGGCCGTGCACTCGGGGCCGGTATCGGCGATGCCAAAATCTTGAGGGAAGGACAAGTTGGCCCCGTTGGAACCGGTCTGATCCCAGCCTTGGATGGCAGCGGCGATGGAGTTGAGGATGATGGTGAAGTAGAGGATTTTGGGGTGTCTCCATCGGTGGGTGACCTCTTCACGCAGCACCAGACGGTCGGCGTCATCCAGCTCGGTAATATGTTCGATGGCATGCGGGCTCTGTGCGACCAAGGCGCCCTTGCGGAGCAAAGGGAGAATATTGGTCAGCTGATTCTCGGCGGCGAAGTTCTCGACGTCCTGGAGCAACTGCTCGCGTGGGATACCCACGAGAGGGTTTCGAATTCTGTCCCTGGTTAGTGTCGCGATCGAACAAGTCCCCCGACGCTGGCTGGCTGGAAGCAGTCATGGCACAACCACCAAATAGAAAGGGCAAGCTCACTCTCCGCTCGCATTGGACGTCAGTTGGGCCACGCTGGCTTTGCGTTTGGTGTCGTCGGAAAACAGGATGGATTGTTTCCTGCTGCCGGCCACGACGCCTTCCAAGTGTTCCGCCATGTCGATCGTAGGATTGGTAGTATTGATGGGAGTTGTAGTCGTGGCTTTACGGCATCGGACACATTCGCCAGTCTCGGCACGGATGAGATGCGATCGACTTTGGTGGACAGGCTGGGGGTTATGAAGGTCGTCGAGAGTGGAGCGGCATGCATTCTGATCGGAGCCGGTCTGAGCTGGCCTGCCTCGCCTCGTCTCCGCCGAGGTTTGGTGAATGGATGACACCTTGTGGCGGCACACGCGGGTGAGGGGTGCTGTAATTTGGTACCACAGCAAACAACAGGCGTCATGGTAGCCGAGTCTGGGGTCCCTCGCAGTATGGGGCCTGCTGCAAGTCACAGGTCACACGACGTCGTTGGGCGCTGTGTCGCAAGATCCTGCGAGTACTAGTAAGTAGGCAGGCGCTGGTGATACATCAAACATGACGACTCATCGACATTGCCGGGATTCCGTACCCTGGTCGACGAGGACATGGTGGTACTGAAGGTGGAAGTCGGAAGGTCAAGGCCATTATAGGCCAATCATTGGGCATGATATTCGTGCGAAGAAGCTTTTTGGGAAGCTGATCGACCTCCGCCGCCCCGCTTCAGCCCCCAGCGTCTTGGTGGCGGGGTTGGTGGCCGTCCATGGTGTACCAGCCCTCGTCACACTACCAGTCACAATTCCCGCGCAAATGTATGCTCGATCGGATCTATGGGGATGGTCGACGGATCAATGCAAGGCTGCACGACAAAGGAGGAGGTGATTGTTGCCAGACCTGGCAGCTGTTGCATTCCAGCCATCTTGAGCCAAGTTGCGCCCAAGAGCTGAGCTCCGTCCTGGGCGCCTCTTGTGCAGTCTGGGCAATCTTTCCAATATTGGCAAGTACAGACCCGCCCGAGGCTGTCAGCCCCGTTCCATTGCCCTGTAGAGTGAGTCGCCATGGGCACGTATGGATCTCGAATTTTGAATCCGGCTGACCTCCATGTCAAGTTCACCGGTGGAGAGACCTATCTTTTGGGCACCATACTGGAATGCTCTCCACCTCTATCCATGAATATCACATGATGGTAGTCTCGCGGCAGACTTCTGCTGTCTTGGCTAAACTCATTGCCGGCACACTTTTATTGCCTGGCTCTGGATGACTTTAGGATGTGGCTTTGGTATAACACCCTTCCATGATATCCAGAACCACGACACTATCTAAATCTGTTTTCCTCGACCGCCATATAGCTCCACCATGTCGTCCGCGACAACAGAAGACAGGCGATCTTTGTGGAGAGGAATGGTTGACCGCGCCACTGGGAACCTTTCCTCCACTCCAGGAAACCTGGTCAAGTCCATCGTTGCCATTTCTTTGCGAACCATCCAGGTGCCACAGGTGGACCTTGTGTCATCAGTTTTCCAATTTTTTCCGTTCCTTTGTTCCGGCGGCCCACCCCAGTGCTACCTTATATTCACCCCCCTGTCGACGCGCTAAAAAGCGGTCTCGAAGAGGTCAGCCAGGTCAACCGGGTGCCACACATGCCACCACCTATCCCTCGCACGCCGACCGGCGTGGCTGTCATCACACCAACAAGATGAAAACTAAAGCAAAGAGCGATCGGGATTACCCCGGCTGATTCTTATCCCTGCCGCTTCCCCGCTCCCCCTTGCCCCATTCCTTTCCCCAGTCCTTTTGACTTGGAGAGCCATTTTCAAGCCATGATTGTGATTCTTCCACATAGCTGTGATCGGCAAGTGTCATCGCCAAGCCTCATCCTTGTTGCCAGGGCTGAATCGAATTCGAGGTCCAACCTGGTGACCGTTTGCCTCATTTCCCCCGAGCCTATCGGCCATTCAACTCCAACATGTATCCAATCCAATCTCACCTCGGACTGGAGCCGAGATGCAATGCCACCATCCATCTGCAGCTGCCCATGGTGGACTCACATGGAATCACCAAACCGACACGAGCTGGGAACAAGGGGCAGCCTGACTTGCCCGACGGACAATTCGTTTTTCCCACCGGCCTCCGTCTTTGTTTGACAGGTAAGCTGTCAGCATCCACATTGGTCTTGATCTTGTGCGCCATAAGCATTCATAGAGGAACCTTGATATATCACTCTCGCTAGTCTCTTCGATGTAGGTTCAGCTGGTGCGGCGCGATCTATACGATTCCACTGCTCTTGTTACCTCGCCGCTTTGTGTTCTTCACGGGGAGACAATCAATCTTGCACCCTACCTTTGATCGTATATCTGGATGGTGGCCCAAGAATCTTGTGATCTAGATGTGACCGATTGTCACAAGCCTCCAGATGCCTGGTGTCATGACGACAACCCGCGACAGTCGCGGGACAGGAGTTATGTGTTTCAGGAGGAGGGCCATGAGGCCAAATCCTTCCATATACTCATCGCCTTTGCCCCTGGGTGCTGGAGGAGACAAGCTTAGAGTCTTGTATGCCATATGCCAGATTGTTAGCTAAACACAGAGAGCCCTCACCCGGCCTGATCGCGCACTGCTTGCCTCAGTTAGCAGTCTGACACCTGGGGTACAAGGACTGCAAACTCAAGACCTGGGTCCGCGGGCCTGGGTGAAGTTAGGCGGTGGCCCGCTTGCTCCAAGTCAGGAGTCAGCGCACAAAGAGGTCCTCTCGTGGTGGAGACAGCAGTTGTTGGCCCTGGCGGGTCTTGCTTGGTGATGCCTCTCCTTGCTGACACGGAAGGCCGCGACATGAGGGGTATTCGCAAGGCTCAAAGGTCGACGCATCTTGGATAGGTTGCTCGGTCTCAGAGTTCATCTTGTGATGATTTAATGAGGAGAGAAGTAGTGGTTGTCGCGTGATGACGCGTTGTAGAGCACCAGTTGTCGGGAGCCTTGCACCCTTTGTTCAACACCCGAATCATCTCATCTTGAACACCCAGATCATCTCCTCTTCTTCTCCGTCTACTCCTCCATCTGTCGAGTCAAAACTCTTCTATCTCTCGAGCTAAGGCTCCGCTTTGTCGTACGACGCGAGACCCATCGAAACGGCGGGCCATCAGATTATCGTTCCATATCGTCCCTGCGTTCCCTCGTCGATTCATTTGACACATCGGCCAGTCGCGATGCCCATCTCACCCAAATCTAAGCGGACTAAGCTGAGCGCTCCGCTCCGACCCACAATCCCCACGGTAGAGGAGGTAGACACTTGGGATCAGAAACAGGTGCTTCAGTGGATCCAGCAAAGATATCCCCACCTCCTCAAAGATGACGACCTGGAAAATTTCACCAAGGTAAAAATGACTGGTGTAGCCTTTTTGGGCATCAGTGTCGAGTTCTTCACTACATGTTGTCAATTGTCTCCTGGAACTAGTCTAGGACTCGTGTGTCTTGTAGATCGAATCAAGAACCAGGGTAAGTTCATCTCATGGACCTAACACAGACACCGGCTAACAGAGTCAAAGGCGGTCTATCCACAGAGGTTAGGAAGACGCAGAGTAAGGACCATCTTCAGTAGTATACAGACAGTGAGCTAAGAACAGGGGATGATGAAACCGCCCTGCCGGAGTCACGCACAAGCAAATCGCTGAAAAGAAGGCGTCAGGAACAAAAAGAGCAAAAAGACCATCACCACCGTGACGATGACTACTGCCACCGCAACGACCATGACAGCCATGACACCGACAACAGAAATGACGCCGCCTACTTCCAACAAAAAGACTTTGTTCCGATGCAAAAACTACCCGAGCATATCCGTCAGAGAAGGAAGCGCATTGAAGAGATAATCAAAGATCTCGATAAGGCGTATTCTGGTCCTATCCCTGCAGCATATTCCAAGTTTTGTCTGCCCCGAGCCGTCGCCCTACTTTCCGAACCCGAGCTGGTACACATACTTCCATTTCCATTCGACGATATGGAGGCCCCTGCTCAATTTATAGCCGGCACGGGAGATGGTTGGCGATATGTGGGAAGAGAGAAATTCACCGAACTTCTACGTGAGCTCAATCTCGTACTGAATGAAAAGTCGTACAGAAGGCTCTGGGTCTATGGAACCAGGGGCTATGGGAAATCACACCTTCTAGCGGCACTTGTCTGTTATCTGTCAGCTCTCGGCGAACGCGTCATATACATTCCCGATTGCCGCACCTGGCTCGATTCTGCCGTTGGTGTCTTTCGAACAGCAATGCTGTTTACCTTTAACGACAAGGCGACACAGGATGAGATCCTCAAACTGGACACGAAGAAAGAGATAGAACAATTCTTGACGGACATGGAAAAACGGAAGGGTCCAATCCTATTTGTCATTGATCAGATGAACGAAATAAGTCTCAAGGCCAGCGACCCCGAGTACATACGTTTGGCCAAGATCAATCTCTCAACCTGGATATCTGCTTTATTAGCAGAGCGCAAAGCAGTTCTCAGTTCATCATCCAATAATGAGGACGACTACCTCAGGGAGGGAACTCTGCATAACAATAGCCGCATCATGCGTGTTTACGGTGGCTTAACCGAGGTAGGGTAATTATAGTCCTCAGTGCAACTCTTCTAACATCAACTTAGACGGAAATGAAGTGCTGGTGGGGCCATCGCACAGGTATGAATCTGGGAGGCCACAGTGAGGAGGAAATTGAAGAGCTCACGGGCTGCATCCCATTGCTCTTAAACGAGTGCGTGTTGAATGGAGGCATTGACCTCTCTCCACTCAATATTGTGGCAAATAAAGCCTTGACGTTCACGGACGATATCAGAATGGAAACAAAATGTGCCGGTAACCAGGCCCATTGGGATATGTATGTCCACTTTATTCAGTTTTCTATGATGGAACTGACTGTCTTTTAGGTATTGCGAATTCGTGAAGGCTTGCTTTTTCAACCTTCCGGTACCGACTACAGTTTTCCAGACACCCTACCTTATCGACCATCGTTTTTTCTTCCAACACGAAGACGGCACTGGAGGCTATTCCTGCGGTGTAGTCCGGAGAGTCGTGGCAGAGGCACTCACTTTAAATCGACAATATTTGTCCAACTCCAACTTCTTGGAATTATTGCCGACGGTTTATAATAACCCATCTATGGCTTGGGTTTTCATGGCACAAAAGAGGGCAAAGGAGGAGAAATCAGAACAGGAAGCAAAGAGAGCAGAAAAGGAAGCAGAGAAACCAAAAAGAAAGCAGAATAGAAACGAGCAAAGCGGCAAAGACAGGACATGGCAAAAAAAGGCATATAACAAGGGCCACAGAATCGGTCCGGTTAGGCAGCAAGAGACCAATCGGAACGACTTGCTGTGTATATTTACTGCATATCAAATGGTGTTACATTCCCAACGCCCTCAGCGTCAGGACCCAAGCCGTGGGTGATTGGCACGGCTGCTTCTGGTGCTACTATACAAGACAAGAACTCAAAGCAGCGGATCAATGCCCGTGTTCTCTGAGGCTACCGCGTCCGCCTCACTCGGTGCTCGTCGCGCTTCTTCTTGCCCTTCTTCCGCCGGTCCTTGGGCGGACCCAGGGGCACATCTCGCACCAAATACTTTTGCAGTTCGATGAGGTAGTCATCAATGTGATGGATGCCTTCGTCGGCACCGGCCATCCCAGCCTCTGCTAACGCCGCGTTCGTGGCACCAAACGGCCCGGGGGTGGGCGCGTCATTCGTCTTGGGAGTGGTGCTGGCCATCTTGTCTTCGAAATCACCATCGTCGGCGTGCTGAACTTCTCGCGCGGCCACCTTGGCTGCGGCACTATCCTCTTGGTCTTCGGCCTGCCCCAGGGCGGCGATGCTGCCACGCTCGTTTCCGAGGACGCGATCCATGGCCGCGCCGGCGGCGTCGTCTTCGGCAGCGGCGTCGAGCATATCCCGGTAATTGAGCTTGTTCCTGTAGTCGGTGGTAAAGTCGCCTTCTTGGATGACGACGTCATCCAGCATCTGCTTCTGGTTGGCCTTTCGCAGGATGTTCGACTCGATCGTGTGCTCGGAGACGAAGCGGTAGATGTGCACGTCGCGCGTTTGGCCAATACGATGGGCCCGGTCCGTACACTGCTTGTCCATGGCCGGATTCCAGTCGAGATCGTAGAAGATGACGGTGTCGGCGCCGGTCAGGTTGATGCCGAGGCCGCCAGATCGCGACGACAAAATAAAGGCCAGGATTCGAGGGTCGTTGTTGAACCGGTCCGTCAAGATTTGTCGCTGTTCGATCTTGGTGGCGCCGTCCAGTCGGAGGTACCGATGGCCATGGATGTTGAGGAATTGCTCGAGAATATCCAGGACCTTGGTCATTTGGGTGAAGATTAGAGCGCGATGGCCACCGGCCTGCAGTTCACGCAGGAGCTTGTCCAGTCGTTGCAGCTTTCCACAGTCGTATTGGAGCAGTCTCTTGTCGGGGAAGGCAATCGAGAGCTTCATCTGCGCCACATGGAACGGATCGGTGGGGACAGAGGTGGGTGCTGCCGTTGCCCGGATGGCACCGCGGCCGGCCTCGGTGACGGCGATGGTGCTGAGATCGGTGGCGACGGCAGCAGGGGTGACACAGCCGTACTGCTGGATCAACGGCTCCATCTGTTCGGAGCGAGTCTGAATCGAATGCACGACGCCGAGGGCCCTGATCGGGTCCTCGGTTTCCCACGCCTTGGTCATGACTTTCCGCGTCGACAGTCGCGACAACCGGTCGTACGTTGTCCCGACCGTGAGCCTCTGAATCAAGCCCCGACCGTAGACGGGATGCTGATGGTGGCGGTACGCTTCGTAATACATGGTTCGATCGAGCTCTTGCAGACGAGCCTGTCGACCGACACTCTCGAGGGACGCCAGAACGCCTCGGCGGTCGTCGCCGTGCCAGGTGGAGTCGGGGTTGAGTCTTCGCCATTGGGCATCGCGGAGGGTTTTGAACTGATGGTAAGCATGTCGTCGGGTGGTCTCGATCAGGTCAATCATGGACATGTCTTCGTGACAAATGGGTGCCAGCTGGAGAAAGTCGAGATCCAGCCGACTGGACGTGTCGGCCAACAGCCGCCGGCGAACCAGCAGGTCCTGGACTTCATACTCGGCCGCCACGGATTTCGGCATGGCAAAGGATGTATTGATCGGCCGAGTTTCAAAGAGGTCGGGGTGATTGCAGACCTTGCGAAGCTGCATCAAGGCGTTGATAATCGACAGATAATTGCCCGAGGCCAGGGTTTCCTTGGTCTGCGCCCGGGCCATAAATCCGTCGTAGAGTTGACGTTGACGTTTGGACAATCGGCACATCTCAATGTGCTCATACTTGAGCGGCATCTGTTTTTCGACATCGGCCTTGAGCCGGCGCAGGAGGAAAGGGCGAATGACCTTGTGCAGCTTCGCCACCTGTTCTTTGTCTTCCTGGTCCAGGACCTGCCGGCCGTGCTCGAGGATGGATTCGACCGGTCTTCGGAACCACTCGGACCATTCTTTCAAGCCTGCAAACGCATCGTCTTCGCCCTCGCTGTCCTGTCCATAGTGGAGAAAGAAGAGCAACGACCACAACTCGGTCAGGTTGTTCTGGAGGGGGGTGCCGGTCAGGAGGAGTCGGGCCTTGGTGTTGAAGGTCATCATGGTCTGCCAACGCTCGGAGCGAAAGTTCTTGATGTTGTGCGCTTCGTCGAGAATCATGTAGTGCCATTTGCGTCGCTTGAACGAGTTGGCGTCTTGCAGAACGAGCTGGTACGACGTGATGCACACGTTGAAGCTGTCATCCGCCATCCAGCCTCTTCGCTTCTGCTTCCGTTCCTCCAGCGTGCCGTAGTAGGTGAGGATCTTGAAGCCGGGCAGAAACTTCTTAAACTCCATTTCCCAATTGAGCATCACGCTGGTCGGTACCACGATGAGGTGAGGGCCCCACACTTGGTATACTTCGGCCAGATGAGCGAGGAGGGCAATACTTTGGATCGTCTTGCCCAAGCCCATTTCGTCCGCCAAGATTCCACTGCGTCCATGAGCATAAAGATCGGCCAGCCAGTCCAGACCTTCGTGCTGATATTCGCGAAGAGTGCCACGGAGCAGCTTCGGAACAGGCGTCTTGATGCTGGACGGCTTGGGGTCCGAGGGCGGTGTCGCCGCGGACGGAGACTCCGGACGTGGATCAATCGAAGACACCGAATCCGCCTCCGATGCCTTGGTTGCGGAGGTGTGTGGTGACGGTTGGGAGCTGCCTTCTTGGCTGGCGGCCTCTTCGGATACAGAACGGGTGGCAACACCACTCAACATGGTCCCTTCCTCTGCGACTCCGGGGCCCAGTACACTCGCCTCGTTGGGCACATGTTCTAAATTCACCTCGTTGACGGCTTCATCGCGGCTGGCTTTGGGCGGCAGAGAGGCAGCTTCGTCTACTGCCTCGTCGGTCAACACCTGTATTAATGGAGCGCTGGGCGTCGCCGGGCCTTCGTCTTCCATGACCACATCTTCAGGACTTGCCTCGCCGTCGGTTGGTGGTGCCATCTCGGCCAGTTCCCTTTTTGAAAACAACGACAGCAGTCCACCCGTCATGGTGTCACCATCGTCGTCATCCTCCCCGTCCTCTTCTTCGCTGCTGCCACCACCGCTGTCGTCGGTGTCGAACTCGCTATCCATTTCCGTGTCAGGGTCCGACTCTTCGTCGACTAGTTCTTCACGCTCGGATCCGTGTGTATTGTCATCTCTATGATCATCCTCGGTGTCGGGCTCCAAATCGGGTAGATTTCCATATTTGCGCTGAAGGTCTTCAATGGACATCTCGGCGTCCACATTATCGGCGTCTAGGTCCGACTCAGATTCGGTCTCACTTTCCGACATCTGCTCGCTATCGGAGGAGACCTCGCTGGTGCCATTAGAAGAGACGTCCGACTCAAATTCGGTATCCATGACGGATTCATCCAAGTCGGCGGTCCGGTTGAGCATCTGATCGGTTCGATCCAACACTCGGGCGAGGTGGCCTTTCATCTTGGCCTGCTGCTGTTCCTCGTACTCTTTTTGACGCATGGCGTTGACTTCGGCTTTGACGGCCGCCCACAACTTGTCGACATCCTTGACGACACCTTTGTACGTCGCTCGGACCAGCTCCCTTCGTTCCTGTTCAATCTCTTCGGCCGTCTTGACCTTATTCCTCCTGCTCCTCTCCTCCACATACTTTTTCGCCTCGTGCGCGAGGAGTTCGGCTTTCCTCTTGTGGTCCTTCTGTTCCGCGCGCAGGAGAGCTCTGAAATGGCAAATGTGGGCAAGAAGATGATCGCGATGCGCAAATGGTCTTTTCGGCTCCGCCTGCTTCTCTGGCAGCGTTTGCAGCGTCTTTTTGTCGAGCAGCTCGCCGGGTTTCTGCGCCTCCCGTACTTGACGGCGAACCACCGCTTCCTGGTGAACCTGTTCCGGCGTCAAGATGTCCTGTCCCACCTGCGATTCAAGTTCGTCATGTTCTAGAAAGTCTTGAAATGAGGTGTATTTCTTTGGTGGTGGTATGTTGGCCGGCGTCGCCACGGTCGGCTTCGGTAGCCGCACGCGAAAGGTCACTTTCTGCAAAGTCAGAGGCGGGCTGGGGAGTCGGGACGATGAGGTGCTGGAATGGTCCCACTCCTCTTCACTCTCTCCAGATTCATGCTTGATAACGCCATTGATCTGGGGCTGAGCGTCGGTCGTTTGGAGGCTGCTGCCCGTTTGTGTCCGCCGCGGCGATTTAGATTGGGATGCCCTGGTCAACGACGGCGACTCCCCTTTGTGCTTCACGCCCTGCTCGACTTTGACAGGGCGCGCCGGCTCCGGTGGGCGAGTTTGGGACGCTCGGCCGGCCATGACCTTTGATGGAGTGACATCGTCGGTTTTCTTTCTTGTCGAGAGATTGTAAACCGGCCTGGCGTGCTTCTGATGATCCTCGACGGCCTTGTCGAATGCCGCGCGTGTCTGTCTTTTATTCGTCTGGGGCTGCAACTCCAAAGGGACGATGTTTGTTCTGGCGGACCTGCGTCGACCACCCTCGATGAATGACGTCGGACCTTCGGCGGCGATTCGTTTCCATGGCGGAGAGATCGGTCGGGGCGACGATTTCTGACTCGACCTGGGATCTGCCACTTTTCGCCTCTTTGCGGGAGGTTCATTATTGTCATCGGGGCTCGCTGCGCCACCCACGTGTTCTGGCACCGGCGACAGATCGTTCAGATCGCTGTTGTCTGCAAGAAGAAAAGTCAGATCGTCGACCGCGAACGACACGGATCCAGCAGACCTTGGTCGTGGTGGTGATGATGAAAGTCGCCGGGTGGGGGAGTATTCGGCATTTGGCGCAAGCAGTACTGCGACGCCAGTCATGGCAAAATTGATTTTCAGGCTCCCTCAGAACGACCGACGAGCATGCTTCACGGAAACGGTACAGAACGAGATGATTCGCCGTCAGGACGTTCGTCGATCTACGCTGAGCCGCTGTGCGAAGTTTCAGCCGAAAGACGGCAGAGATGCGTGCCTGACAAGTGGTTGAAGTTTGCGGTGCCGTCAAATTATTGAGTAGTAGTAACACGCGAAGAGGGAAGGAGCGCAGGGAGGCCGCCCTATTTCTTGCCTAGGATCCCCACTCCCGCCAATAATCAGTCGCCTAGCTTCCACCTTGACCAACACCAAGTCGCCTACACACCACACTGCATGAATTGATCTTCGTTGCTGGCATATTCTTCGAGTTGGCGAAGCTTGCGCGGTCACTCACCATGCTGTCCCGACGGGTTTTGACAGCAGCAGCTTCGAGGTCGGCTCGGGCTAGCATCCGACCTCCACGTCCCATCTCCCGAGCTCAATTCTCCCACGCCCGATGTATACGGGCTGAAGCAGAGATTGACGACCCTGATCTGGTACGCCGTCCTTTCCATTTATCCCCTTCCTTTACTGATCCGTGGCAAGAACGGAGGCTACATCAATCCGCCACCGATCAAGCGATCACACCGCGATCCGTACGGAGACTGGACCGACAAGCAAGAGCGACGCAATTTCGGCGAGCCCGTGCATGAAGACAACGATATTCTGGGAGTTTTCTCTCTTGACGATTACTCTCATATGTCGCCGGGCCGAGGAGCCGTCTTGTGGGCAGGATTCATCGCTTCCGTTCTGGGGCTCGGTTACGCCGTCAAGTTGACATATCCGGACAGACCCAGTGCGCCAACAGAGTATCCCGACGGGCTGGAAGCTGAGCTCGGTGGCCCGGGAGCCGTGAGGGTCAGTATGAAATGCCATTCTCTTGAAGCAGGAGCTGACCGTTATAGGCTTTTAAGGAAGGCGATGAGCTATAGGAACGTGGGTGAACGGAAATTGTACATATGAAATAAACCGCCACGCGATAAAGCCGATTATTGCTCTTTTCTTGCTCTGCAAAGGGTCGGCAAGGTCACATCACATCGATGGCACACGTGAGCCTCGCGATTTCACAACGAAATGAGCTCGTCCTTTATTGTGACAAAGCTATCTGACACACATCCTCTCCAAGCGCTGACTCACTTTGCGGGTAAAGTCTATTGAGCGTGAACCATTCAGAATAGAAACAGGGTGATATATTTGACCTCCAAGTGAAACTCCAATGCTAAAGCCGGCGCTGCCGCTCAACCATTCCTGTAATCCGCATTCATCCTCTGGACCGGAAACTGCCATGAGAATGTTCAATATGGGTGAAAAAGGGCGTGCCAGATGGTCCCTGAGTGGGCCATCTCTCAAATTCTGGCTTTAGACTATCACTGCCGCAATCATGGTCACCACCATAACCCAATAGCCCGCATAACTCATCATCAATTTCACTCCGGCCGCTATCTGATCCGCGTTCGAAGGATCAGTGCCTCCCGATGCCGTGGTCCCGTTCGCCAGTGAACCGTTGATGTATGTGGAAGCGGTACCGTTGCCATAGTCGACCGTCCGAACCAAAGTCGTATTCACAGGCGCATTCGTCCCGTTTCCGACAACGTCCTCCAGGAACGTACTGTTGTTGTCCGGGTCACAGCCGCACACCTGGTACCTCTGACACAGGCACGACACGTTGCTGGTCCTGTTGACGCCGTGGTCGGACCAATAGTACGGGATCCCGTACGGATACACCCATACGCTGCCATACAACCACAAACCAGGGAAAACCGCGACGGCGGCGAGCGGTAAAGCATATGGTGTAATGCCTCTTGTTGGCGACTTCTGCCCCGCCGTGTATGGCACCACGGCGCCACCAGTGTATCTGTCGCCATATTGTTTCGGTGTCCCGGACCCATCGCGCGTGCGACCGCCTACATTTGATGTCGAAGAGAAGGAGGATCCACTGCTGCTGCCACTGCCCGAAGACGAACCTCCTTTGCCGCCCGAACTACTACCGCCTCCTTTGCCGCCACCTCCGCCTTTGCGCTTTTCGAGGGTCCCGGAGGATTCGAGAGGGAAAAAATCGCGGGCTGCGATGTCGTGAACGTCTGATGGTGATGGTGGCGCCGCGACCACGAACAGCGTAATGAATAGAATTAAGGCGATGAATGGTAACTTCATCATCTCAACGGATAATGCTGACGATGTCGTGGAAGGTGTCAATAATACATGGTCCAAGGTAAACGCAAAATAAGGGCGCTGATGATGCGAATTGCATCCAGCACAACACTGCCACCGCAAAACGGGGAATGGATGGGCAACTCAACCGGCCAGTGATGACTGGACGAGTACGATTGAGGGTTTCCCACGCTAATTCCTTATGCTGCCATCAAATAACGCCTAAACTTTGACGATGAAACGTGGATGGACAGGCAAATTGCCAGGCTGATTGGCGCAAATGGACCGGACTTGGCGCTGCCCCTGCCTGATCATCCTCAGATGAGATGGCAAGATTTTACGCTGCCAGGAATTCAGCAGTTTGTGTCTGGCTCTCCAGACGGATCATCAGTCGGAGATTATTGGTTGTGGTGTTACATTGCTGGGTGCCAGTGCAGTGCCACGGCAGTAGGGCAGTGCCGGTGCAACCCAGGAGAGCGCCAGCATCATGCCAGCACAGTCGGATATCCCTCCATCACCGCAACCTCCCATATTCCCACTCACTGCCCATCGCGATACGTCGCTTCGTACCTGGTGAGTGTCAGTAGGTGCTGAGGAGACAATGCTTGAAGAGAGCATACCTCTTGCCCCGGAAGGCCCAAACTCCCCAGTTCCCGCAGCTGATGTCTTGTGGGTCAAGGTCGTTCAAGTCCCATCTCAAACTCCTGAATCGGTTCTCGCCGGGCTCCATGAGCAGGTCAACTTCTCCCGCACATTTCTCCATCACCCACTTCCAGTCGCGCTCCATGTCCCATTCAGTGTACCCGGTGCAGATGATCGGCACCTTGGTCTCCAAGAGTTGAGGTAAAGTGCTCTCCCATTCATGCGCCGACGCCGGATGTCCGAGTCCGGGATGGTACAGCATGAAGCAGTCAAAGTACGGGTCGTATGGGTAGAAGAGGTTGGCTTCATGAAGTGTGTGAAAGTAGTCCACGTAGGTGGTGATCTTCATCTTGTCAGAGATGCGGTCTTCGACAATGGCGCCAAACGGGTTTGATGGCGTGCGCTCTGGGAGAGGAAATTCACTGTCCCGATTGAGCATCGATTCGGGTCCGATGAAGACGAGATGAAAGGATGCCCGGGGGAAGAGGTACGTGAGTTGCGTCCACACTTCTCGCGGGAGAGACGATTCGGCCCGGGCGCCTAAGATGAATATTCGCACTGGCGGACTGCTTAACCGGAGACCAGAGATGTCAGTGCCCTGCCCGGTGCGAGGCGGATGGAGCGTGTAGCGTAACGCTGTCATGATGAGCAGAAATCTGGCCGAGCTGTGTGGGGGACTTACCGCTCAAGCTTTTCAATCCCTCGACCGTCAGTCGTCCCCCGGCCCGGATATTGTACGGACTCAACTCATGCAGAATACTGCCGGCGGTCAGAGGATACGTCAAGAGCCTGGTGACTTGTCGCATGCTCCGGTCGTCGTTGATGGCCTCAAATCCCCTCGTGTATAAGAATGTGTCCCAGCTGGTCATGTTGACCAGAAGTTCGTCCAACTGCGGGCCAGGATATTCAAACTCGGGAAACCACCGGCCTGACCTCAAGTCGTGGTCATCCTCATTGATTTGGCGGAGAGTGTCGCAGATTTCCAAGTGCGCCTCATAGTCATCCTGCCAATGTTCTTCACAGCAATAGGTCGCAATGCCGCAGTCCGGACATTCAAAGCTCACATGCGCCGGCGGTTGAGCCGATTTGCCCGGCAGCTTTCTTGCTTCAGGATCATGGGGAGAGAGCGGGGCGCGCGTCGCCTGATGAATTGGGTGCGGACAGTACGCATGCTGCTTGGTGTAGACTGCTCTCTGTCTCATTTCGGGAATCGGTGATCTCGAAAAAGGATGAAAGAGGTTGTCTGCTCGAAGGACCGTTCGAGGATGAGCTCGGTATTCTCCATAATCTGTCGGCGGGATATTGTGACGTTCGAAATTGTCCGGCTCCTCTGCTTGCGTCGCAAGGGTGGATGCAACCCGGGCAGAGTGGTTGAGTCCATTCGTCTGGATCGTTCTCGCACTCAGTTGTGGCTGAATTGTCCCTTTTCTGGCACCTGCCGTAAACCTCCGAGATGAAATCAAAGACTGTGCCAGCCGTTTGCCAGGGGCGGCCCGTCCGGCCCCTGAAAGTGCTCTCACACACTGGAGGCACGTATAGGAGCATTCCATGGCAGTGGACATGTTCGGAGGATACCTGGTCTTGACCGGGCTATGGGCTGCTGGAATCCAGCATCGACCGCCGAGAACAAAGGCTGGGTTACCCGTTGGGTCACGTGCAACTAGTACCAAGTTCATCTTGATTTCTCCATGCCTGACCGAACGGAAGAATTTGGGCCTCATCCAGCCAGAGGTATTTATCTGCAGATGTGTTATCTCAATTGGTCCGTCGGTGTCAGCTAAGCCTATATCTTCTACCATTCGGTGCTCTGCTCCAAGCCATGGACAGACTTCAGGCCAAGGTCACACGAGGGAATAAAGACGTTTGATGCCACAAAATATGAATCCAAAGCCTAGGCAGCAAATACAAAAGCACATGCACTCCAGCTGTGACTCTATACAATCCTTATTGTAGATTGGGTCATCTTCCTCTTGCAAAGCCCGCTTATTAGCGCCGGGTGTCACCAAGGTAGACCATACCATACTCACGTCCAGGATGCTTTACTCGCCCGAGTGGAACTGTCGCTAGTGAAACAAAGGCATTCTTTCCCCAATGTCCTTCACTCTTTCCTTCTAGTTGTCCAATCACTCAAGGGGCAGGGATTGCACGCGATAGTAAGATTTGTGGCGCCGGGGCTTCCTCGGTAGAGAGACTCAATTATATCGAAGACGATCAAGAGGTTGCCAATTTGGCTCTCTCATCGGAGTACAATGATTCGTGCACACTGCCTCCTTGGCTCTCGCAGCTTGGACCACTGTCTCAGTCTCAAGTGGACTCGGGTGGTCCGGACTGCATGAGTCCTGCACGCGTCGCAGGTTGCTGAAGTAACATCCCCGGTGACGAACTGACTGAGAAGCGAGGAAGAGAAATCCAGTAATCAATGCCTTCATTAAATATTGGTCTAAGATGACGCCAAACACATGGCCATAAGAGATGGTTGAGAGGAGACCGGATTAATGTGGAATCCCAAGGCTTCCATGGTCATCGATGTTGTTGTCGCGGTGGTATGCATCTCCACTTCACGGACGCTGTGCCGCATCCTTTTCTGCCAGAAGTAGCGGCCTTGGTGCTAATACTTCCAACTGGCAAAAACTGTTGCACTGAGAGAGTGGACATACGTGGCCAAATCTTTGTCGCAGCCGTCTTAGGGTTCGCCAAAGAATGGGAGATAGTCAAGGCCATAGACGAGTGACTGGGCGTCTTTCTGTAGTACGGCTGAGGGTGTGGCACGCTCGAGACCGTTCTCGGGCGCAACCCTATTTCTGAGCTATCGGCTTGAAGACGTCTGTCTTCGGGTTGAGCACAGCGAAGTTGGATAATTATCCTTTTCTGGAAATCGTGTCACCATCGGTGTCACGTGCTTGACAGAAAGTTGCCTGAATTTCCTTATATGGAATAGCTCCGTTGCCCGCGCGATACCCAATGCACCTATATTAAACAAGACCTCATTTCTCTTTTCATGTTTGGTTTCATACCTTTCACAACACCGGTTCATCTGCCTTTGCCACTTCCATTCCGTCTTCCTTTGACAGAACTATTCCATCTTCCTTTCACACAAAATCTGATCTTTGTTTCGCGCAATTATTCCACTATTAAGGTGGTATGGGAGTGTGCGAAGTGGATTGCTATTCTCTAACTATCTACGGCAAGGCAGAATTTATGAAGGAGCCAAGAAGGTGAGGACCATGACCTTGCCAAGGCCTTTGTGTTTGGATCAAGTATCCATAACATCCACTGTCTTTCAGCCACCACTCAACACACCACCACGGAATTCGCACAGCACGTTGCGAGTCTGCCTCAGCCAGACATGAGTGTGCTCGCCACTGGGCTAGATGAGTTCCGAAAGCTACCCAACATCCCTGCAGTGCAAAGTGGTGCTCAGACCCATCAATCTCTAACTGCTATTCTGGACCGCCTTACTCAATGGGCCAACAACTCAACCGACGCCTGGATCGGATGGACCAGCAGTTCACCGACGTCAACCGACGCTTTGATGGGGCCGACCGACGTCTTGATGGGGTCAATGGCCGTCTCAATAGAATCGAAGAGCGTCTTGATACTGTCGAGACGCGCGTTTTGGCTTCGTGGGTTGATCCATATTTTGTTAGAAATCACGGTGGTTAACAGAAGAAACTCTAGGGACCATAATGCTGCGGCCAGACACTACAATAGCCTGCTTCATTCTCTAAGAGAGCGTCTCGACCTCTTCACAATACGCAAACCAGCCAATCCCCAGTTCCCTCCTACGCTTGGAGCGATAAACACAGTGGATGGTATGTGTGGTTATGAGAATGTCGTATAGATTTCTTTACTTCTCTAACAACTATAGCGCCGGCCATAAAGGCTGTACTCACAGTGTCATGACGACAATCCGCGACAGTCGCGGGCCAGGAGGAGGGGCACGAGGGCAAACCCTTCCATATACTCATCGCCCAGGCCCCTAGGTGCTGGAGGCAAGCTTAGAGTCTTGTATGCTATACGCCAGATTGTTAGCTAAACACGGAGAGACCTCACCCAGCCTGATCGCGCACTGCTTGCCTCAGTTAGCAGTCTGACACACAGCCCTCGGATATTCAGTTGCAGGAAGTGCCGATCAAAAGAGGATTAGACTCCGCCGTGCGATCGGATTGCGGGATGGCTAAGCCGTTCAGATTCACAATCGATGAGAGAATGAGAGAATGAGAGAATGACAGAATGACAGATTGACAGAATGAACCAGTGAGGACAAAGCCCACCGCAGAGGGTCAATGGAGTTTCGGCTGGTTTTTCTATGGGTTGCAGGGCGCATGGCACATGCATAGCATGAGGGTATGAGGTCAAAGACCACTGTATAGCGACCTGGAGTTTCAGCTGCTTTCGTACGGGGTTTGCTGTCAGCATGGCACATGCATTGCATGGGATGGGGGACGGATAGCATGGACTGGAGGCAAAACAGGGCCAAGACCTCTGGTGTGGAGTTTAGGTTGAAAAAGTCAACTCCGCCCCAGGCGGATCTCACTAATCTCATACATTTGTGCAAAGCTTCAACCTGCTGTCATGGGTAATGACAATCTCGAGAGAGAAGGGTTTCTGTATGGGGCAAAAGAACCCCTAACCGTTCATTGCCACGACTTCAACCATCGCACGCGGTCGTGGTTCGGGAACATCCAATGGTTTGCTCCTTTTCCTTCTCCCACAGTAGACGCAGTTGACCCAGTCCGCCGGACGGTTACAGCGGCTGCATCTGCTTGCGTCAGCCTGGCGACGCTGTATACCTTTGTTTGGTGCCTTCAAAGTTCCTATCACGTACGGGAATGAAATCACGAGGGGAATGGATTCGACCAGAGCTTTCTCAGTCCAGGAACCCAAAAATTTTGTCTCGGTCCAGAGCAATGATATCTTTCCAATAGCGCAACATTCACTTTCCAGCTGCTTGCCCTTCTACAAGCTCTTCGTTCCGAAGTCATGGCTGGCGAGCCTCGCGTCATGCGAGCTCACTTAGCCCGAGCTGGTGGATCAATCACACATCTGTTGCAAGAGAAACGTGGACCTTCATAGTTCATTTTGATCCTGGCCGTCCTTGTCGACGTCTACCATGGGCAAGATGACTCCTTGCGTACCCACATGACGATGATAGACCCATTTATAATTTGATGGCATTGACGATTTCGTAGTCTGATATCATTTAATATTCATCTCATCATCTAAGCATTGATTCATAAACTGATCGCTCGGAACGCTGCAAACATGTCCGACCCTGTGGCAAACCTACGTCAACCCGACTAGCTAGGCATGTGCCCGAGACTGAGACTCTGTAACAAGGTTGCGACCTGGTCGGCCGGGTATCCAAAAAATACAGGACCGTTGAAACTGATCTGGGCGCCGTCTCTCTTCACATCCTCCTTCGACTTTTCTCGGGGAGAATCATTCCAGTCTTCAGATATCTTCTGAGAGACCTTTTCAGGCCGCTTTCTCGCGCCGGGATCGGTAGGGCTTCGATGTGGGGAGACAAAGGCCGCGCTCGCGGGCCGAATGCTTTCGGACTTGATGTGCATCTCATCGACGGCGTCCTCGGACTGCAGTGCGCTGGGAGCAGGCTCTTTGTCTGCGGGGACGGAGATTCCCCAGGGTCGGCTCGGGGATTCTCCAACCCTGACCTCGCGCAGTGGCTTCTCAAAACGCGATACCCGATGTTCTTCCTCCTCGACGTCTTTTTGATTTTCGGCCGCGGCGGTGTCGGTAGCCGGTATCGATCTTTGGCTGACGTCCTCCGCCCACCTTTCCACGGCCCGAGAAACAGTACTAGGATCGTGATCCTCTATCTTGTCCCTTTCGGGTAGATATTGTTTGTGCTTCACTCCCAGTCCCTGAATCATACTCACGAGGTTACCATACTTGGCATCCACCTGACGAATGCTCTCTTCATTTTGTTGATACCTCTTCACGCAGATTTCGTGGCTCCGAGGAATTTCATGCTTGTGATTCTCGAAATATTTGGCAATCTCCTCCGGGGAATGCCGGTCCAGAAATCGAATGGGGCATTTTTGAGGCGTCTGAACCCCAGCCGTGGGCGAAGACGCCGACAGCTTATCCTGATGAAACTCGGCGGCGATCGGGTCTCCTTGGCCGTTTGCCAGTGGTGACACGCCGTTGGGTGGTAATTTGGCAAAGGGGCATTCTAGGCTCCCTTGCTTGCCGGGGGTGGTGAAGTCGTGTTCAAAATCTTCGTGGTCTTGGATTCGGTGAGCGACAGGACACCGGCCGGTGGTGGCCGTGCCGAACCGTGTCCTCTCGTTGCCCGTCGACATTTTGTACGAGAGCAGCGCCAGCTTCGCGCGCTGAATTTGGGGTCCGGACTCGATATCCTGACGCAGCGACGGGATGTGACGAATCTGTTGCGCGATCTCGCTGGGACTGATGGAGTGATCGGAGAGACTGCTGCCAGCGGCTAACAGTTTCTCGTACTATGCCATGGACCGTCAGTTTCCATGTGCCATCAAGAGCACGAAATCAATGATGCCTGTCGTCCGTGATTGATCAGGTAATACATGCAATTGTCGCTCATCGCTCCAAAAGGCAGCTCTCGATCTAGAGCTAATCGACATATCTCATCCTCGTGAAGGGTGGGGGATCAGGAGCGCGATAGAAATACGAACCTCATTGGACGCGAATTCCAGCCTCTGCTTCAAGGCAATTCCCACACCAATGTGCGCTCGGACTTCGGCAAGGAGGATCTCAAAACCGGTGGCCAAGAACTCCAGAGGGTTATTCAATTCTTCCTCACCAGTATTGGGGTGCATCGTGGATCGGATGGCAGTGGCCTAGGCAGCAGGAAGGGGGTCAGACGAGCTGATGAAATCACGAGAGCGCAGCCAAGCCAGAGATTTCAGACCTGCAGTAACGCCACGGACCCAACACAAGGGACTGCTGATACCAGCCACAGGTTGCGGCGCAGCTCCAGCGGCATCAGCCGAGGCTCCTATACCCCAGTTTGTCCAACAGTTCACTTGGGGCAGCCAGCCGGGGATGGTGCTTCGAGCCCATTATTTATCAATGACCATGAGACTGACTGACATCCTTTAATTCGAAGCATCTATTGTGGACTACAGAGTTGTTGTCCTTTGACCTTTCCATCTCTCTCATTTCAACATGAAAGCGATTCAAGTGACCAAATATGTCTCCGGGCCGCAGGATCTTTTTGTGACCACTCTCCCGACTCCGGCACCACATCCTACGAAATACCTGATCAAGATTGCCGCCTGCGGGGCCAATTTCTTCGATCTGCTTCAGATCCAAGGCAAATACCAGCACCAACCGCCGTTGCCATGGATCGCGGGCATAGAGTTCGCGGGTGTGGTGATCGCGACTCCCACCTCCGCGGACGCGGGCAGCGGGGAGGCCACCACAAACGCAACGACCAAAAGGAGGTTCAAAGTGGGAGACCGAGTGCTGGGAGCCGTGCACGGAGCCTATTCCACCCACATCCTGGCACCAGAGGACACTCTTTTTCGGATACCACAGGGCTGGAGCTTTGCCGACGCGTGCGGACTGTATGTGACCTGCCCGACCGCATACGGTGCCCTGGTCCTGAGAGCAAAGACACAACCTGGAGAATGGGTGCTGGTGCACGCGGGGGCCGGGGGGGTCGGTCTCACCGCAGTGCAAATTGCCAAAGCCCTGGGGGCGACGGTGATCGCCACGGCGGGAACGGAGCGAAAGCGCCAGGTGTGCCTCGATTACGGTGCAGACTATGTCATTGACTACCGCGACGAGAACTGGCCGCAAAAAGTGATTGCCCTTTGTGAGCAGCATCGGACGGGTAATGGCAAGCAGGGTGTTGATGTTGTATATGACCCAGTGGGTAAGTGCTGCTGCAGCACCTGACCTCGAAACCTTTCTCATTGCTGGCCAGGTATGATTGACCCGTCGATCAAATGTATCGCTTGGAACGGCCGACTCCTCGTGATCGGCTTTACCGGGGGGAGGATCGAAAAGGTTGCTATGAACAGAGTTCTGCTGAAGAACATCAGCATCGTGGGTCTGCACTGGGGTATGTATGCCACCAAAGAGAAAGAGACCATCCCCGTCGTGTGGGAAGGTATCTTTGACATGATCAATCGGGGCAAGATAAGGGGGATTACTTTTACCGACAGTAAGTATCAAGGCCTTGAGAGCGTGCCATCGGCTCTCATAGCGCTGGGATCACGGGGCACCTGGGGCAAGGTTGTCATTGAGCTGGGCGAGCACGAAGGCGAAGAGGGCCGCACGAGCAAGCTGTAGAGGTTCAGGATAAGGCGAGGATCTCCTTGGTTTGGAGAGTTCGAAACTCGAGGATAGGAGTAAACTGGTTGAATGGCCAAGTCAAAGATAGAAGGTAGATATTTTTCATCTTGTCTATGCCATCTGAAACCGCTGCGGAGACAATAAGCGAGTCGACACACTCGTCGTCAGGCTCTGGTTGGCCTCCCCCCCTGGTTGGCAGTTAACACACATTCCACCTCTGCGCCCGCCTACTGCAACGCAATGGCCTCAATTTCGATCTGTTCTCGACGGTTAGTACTCTAACCCTTACTGATTGTCTGGCCGGTGCTGAGGTAGTTGATGCCCAGACTTTGGTCCATTACTTACCGGGACGCCTTTGGGAAGCTGGTACACAGCCACACAAGTCCGGGCCGGCTTGTGTGAGAACCATTTCTCGTACTCGGCATTCATTTCCGCAAAGTCTTTCATATCAGTCAAGAAGACCTGTTGCGGGCGCAAGGTCAGCACCATCAGCCCATCGCGGCATGTCACGTCATGTGCCGTCCACGAGGGTGGCAGGAGAAGAGCAAGCAAAAAGAGGACGGAGACGGTGGACACGTACACCAACTCTGACGACCTTGTCGATCCCACTCCCAGCGGCCTCCAGCACCGCTTTGATATTTTTACAGCACTGCCGTGTCTTGTCGGTGATGGTCCCTTCAATCAAGTTGCCCGTCGTGTCCGCAGGGATCTGTCCCGCCACCCAGATCTGGTTCGCGGCCTTGATTGCCTGGCTGTACGGTCCCGCCGCTGTGAAGAGCAACGTTTGCTCGTGAGTCAAGGATTCGCGACTCCAGCAACCCGAGTCCGGGATTTAAATGGACATCTACATCCAATGGGGGGATAAGCGTGCGGCACTTACCAGGGGTGGCCTCTGGGGTGAACACGGGCGTCAATCCGGAAGACATTTTGGTGTGAGCTTGGGTGGAATGGAACGGGCGCCCGAGTGATGACCCGATCGGCAAGAAGGTCTGGCAGCGTGGTGGACAAGGGCGAATGGATCGACTTTGAGTAGTGAGGCGTGCTGCTTTTGACATAAAAGGATTGATAGAGACAGATGTCAGCTCCGAAGTCGCTACAGTTGTGGTGGGTCATGCAAGTTCTCATCCTCCAGGTGGGAAAGAAGTCCTGCCAAGAGTCTCCACAACTTGAATTGGAGCACGGTCTGCAGACTTGTGGAGATAGAGGTGCCGGAGATGTTCCAACTTTGCTCACTTTAATACACTGACTCTATATGCATTGGAGTTCCAGCTCGACTCGCCATATAGGCTCTCCAGAGCCTCCCAAAAGAGGAGAAACAGCTAATTAGACAATCGGGATCAAACTAATAGTCATAGTCATCATAAGCACTGCCATCGTAGCGTCTCCTTACACTTCCCGCAACACTGCTCAAATCAACAGTCTGCCGACTTTCGGGACGCAGCAGATCTCCAGCCTCGCCAGAACCTTGGCTGATAGGTTCTTGGCTCGCATATTGAGAAGCGTAGGTCAGTGCCTCGACGGGCAAGTCTGTCGCTTCGTATGAATTGCCACTCGTTTGCCGCTGCAGTGGGGGTTCTGGCGGAGTCTGAGCGGAGAAATAGGATTGCTGGCTCGGTAGGAGAACGCGTCCTCTCGATGGTCCTGCGACCTGCCCTGGACTCGTCGCTTGTTCACGAGAAGGGTTTTTGGGCGGCGGAGAGGCGACAAAATCGAAGCTCGGTACCGACGCCGGGATCGAATTTCGAAAGGGGTTTCCCAGATCTTCATAAGGACTGTCGCTGGGCCGTGCGGGTCCGGTAGAGGCGGTCGAAGCAGCGTATAGAGGGATGGCGGAGGTGGGAGTGGCCGTGGCCGGAGTGGCCGTGGCTGTATATGAAGTGGGAGTGCTGTCGTTGCCACCAACCGGCGAGTACTCATCCGGATTGACGATCGAAAGCTGCAGCGGTCGGCCGGTCTCGAGTTCCACTTCGGATTCCCACGGCGTATAGTCCCCATATGGTCTTTCGGGATCCGCGTTGGGGTCGAAGAACTTTTCATCTGACAAGTATGGATTGTCCGTCTCTTCGACTTCCTGAAAATGTGTCGGCATTTCGGCGATCCCCTCTGGCAGGGTGTAGGGCCGATCATTGAGCGTCACGGCGGGACGGCCGTCCTGACCGGGCGCCGGAGGACCACCGTCATATAACCCGGACGGATCGATTTGATAGTGATTCGCCGGGAGTGACAAAGGCAGCTCTGGCATGATACTTGATCGGCTCGAGACGGGATGGATGGGAGCTTCGGAGGCGACAGAATTCCTCGCTTGATCCTGGGTGCTGACGTTCCTTGACGTCACACTGGTCTTGCGCGCCTCAGGAATCACCGTGGCCGGGCTGTCCGCCCCGTCTGGATCTCGGATGCCGAATTGTGCGATGGTGCGTAATTTTCGGGTCACCCACGACGCCAGAATCTTGCCTCGTTGCTTCTCGCCCAGTCGGCTCCGGGGAAAATCTCCTTCACCGACAAAGGCGACGATATCCACAATGATCTGGTGCTCATTGAGGACCGTGTTGACGATGACGGGGACGATGGAAGCGAGGTACGCCTTTCGGAAGACTTCGACGAGCACGACGACCATCCCTCCGGCCTGGAAGACCGCACACCCCCCGGGGGCGATGTTTCGGTGGCATCTCTCCACGCTGTTCTCGATATCGATGGGAAAATGGTTGAGCCCGTGCACTTCAAAGGTCTCGCCAATGCTGCCCAGCACGAACAGGATTTGCATCTCGACGGGCTGATTGCCAGGTCCGATCGGTCGGGTGACGTTGTGTAAGAAACCGAGATCGCCAGTCCGGACATAGGTGGCGTTGGGGTCCCCGCCGGCAATGCGGCCGTTAAACCGTTCTTCGTCAAAGATCTGTTTGGACATGTAGAAGGATTTGGCGCACGCCTCGGACTGAACCCAGATTTCGCCGTATTCGCCCACATGGCACAACTGACACGTTTCAGGGTTGACAATGGCAATCAGCGTGGAAACCGGCACCATTCCCGAGTCTTGAACCAGGAGAGCGGTCGGATCGGCGTCCGGGTCCACCGGGTACACGAGACCTCTCCGGAGGGCTCTGACATCGAGCCACAGCTCGATCGGCTCGATGGACATGTAGCTTCGCGAGGCGATCATCGGATTGAGCACGTGCGAGTAGATCGTATTGATGGCCGTGCGGTCCAAGCCCGTCTGGGCGAAATGCAAGCGGACTTTGGCAAAGATGTCCTGTCGAGGTCTCGAATCGGAGATGATCATGAGATTCTTCAGTTCATGCAGAGAGAAGCCTTTGCCCGGGATGTGCGCCATGGCGAAGTCCAGCATTTGCGTGGTCCCGTAGGTATCCTTGACTTTGTACCTCGACAGAGCCAAAAACAGGGACACCGGATTCTGGGCGTAGTCCAAGGGTGACATGAGGTACGTCGTGCTGCCGTTGTAGACGCCCATCAACACGGTGTGAATGAATCCGACGCCCATCGTGCTTCGGACGCACCCCAGGACCGGCTTGGAGCTGGTCATTTGGCACGTTTCTTTTTGCACCTTGCACATCCCCAGGATGGTGTCATGACCGAGCTGGATGGACATTCGGCGTTGATCCGGCGTCCAGTATGTCCAAATAATGACCGGATTGCTGGGGGAGATCCATGCCCGATTCATGGTGAGGCCGAGATCTCTGCATCCGTGGGACTGCTTTTGGAATTTGGCCGTGTTGTAAATGCTGGGGATGTGAGTCTTGAGATATTGTGCCGACTGTTTGAGATGCTGAGACACCAGCTTCTGCTTGAACAGGTGATCGACTTCGGTGTTGCACAGGACGGCTTTGACGCCCATGTCGGCGACGATGTGGAGAAAGGCGGGCGCGTCTTCAGAAAGCCGGTTGGCATCGAGCGGAGCAATGGGAATCGCAATGGCGCCCAAGACCATGCAGGCGTAGATGGCAAAGACGTAATCCTCCGAGTGGGTGTACATCAGAATGGCATGATCGCTCGGCTTGATCTTGACCTTGTTTTTCAAATAGGTGGCCACCGCGGCCACTCGGGTGTCGAACTTCTTCCATGTGAGTGCTTTTCCCTCTTTGCCTCGGCCGTCAACGGTGCAGTAGGCCAGTTCGTCCGCTTGCCGGGCGACTCGCCACTGCATCAAATCAAAGATGTTGGTGAAGTTGCTCAAGGCCGTCGACGTCCGGTCGTCGATGACGACTTCCCGATGGTCGACTCCCGACCACTGCGTCTCTTGATCATAGAGCAGCTCCGCTCGCGCCGCACTGGACGTCTGAGACCAGATGCCGCCGCTAATGTCCTCACCAAAGGGGAGGTTTTGCACCGCCCTTTCGACTCCGAATTTGACGTGGACACAGGGTAAGGAGCCGGTATCAAACTCTTTCCGACAGAGCATGTTTCCAATTTCCCGGCGCCCATTTTTGGTCGCCCGGGGTAAAATCCCCGGTGCGGTGATTAATACGCAATAAACCCGCAAATGATGTTCTTGGTACAAGATTTCCATGGTGCGCTCGGCCAGAGAATCCAACAGCGCAATGTCCAGTTGTCGGGGTGGCCCTCCCGAAGAGATGGGAGCCGTCGAAGCGGCGGCGGATTCGAGGAGAACAATGGGCAGATGCTCGTCGTTCACAAAACAGTCAAAAGCGGAACAGTCGTGAATCTTGGGCATGTTTCTCATGATACTCAGAATGAGGTGTTGAACGAAAAAGTAGCGATGCTCTTGCACGGCTCGACCGTGCTCGACCCACTCGACTCTCTGCCGCAGCCGGTCTTCGTACAAGCCCAGGACGTAGATTTTGCCTTCGATCACACATCCCAGGAGACCGGTGCGCAGGAACTCGGGGTCAATGGCCGTCGGGGTCGGGTTGCCTTCTTTGAAGCAAAAAGGCCGTGCGTGGAAGATGGTCTCGGTATGCCTCGGCAGGGCCCAGAAGCCGCCCGAGAGAGAGGGTGAGTCGACCCAGATTTCTCCGACCGTGTTGGGTGTACACAACAGGCCGGACTCTGGGTCGACGACCGCCAGTGTGGCATCGGGAATGGGGTAGCCGAACGCGCCACAGCGCACCGCGTTCGGATAGGAACTCGCGTTGGCGCGGGCTTCGGATCCCATGGCTAAGACCATGATATCGTTCGTCCGCAACGCTTCTTTGTCGAGAAGAACCTCCCCGAGCTCTTCGGTCGACCGTTCTTTGGAAGGTTTGGCCGTGCCGCCACCGATTAAGCTGCTGCCAAAGCCAGATTTGGCAGGGGCAGAACTCCCTTCCTTTTTCTCCTCTTCCGCCACCCGGTCGTGATCCATGTCGTGTTTCAGGGAACAGCCCAAGCGCTCTTCCCCCCCCAGCCAGTCTCTCATGCTGATGACCATGCCGCCGTGTTCGGGGAGACACAGCATGGGCGCGACGATCTCTCGTGCTCGAGGATTTCGAAGCGGTTTCAGCCACCGATCGGCCAGCAGTTCATGGAATTCGGCGTCCACGGTCAGGGTGTCGATCATGCACAGCTTGACGCTGCTGAAGTTGGGCTCAAAGTTCTTCTTGAAATTCCGCGTCGTCATCGGATCGGCCTGGTAATTATACACCGCGCGTTTGAGACCGGGATAGTCGGCGACCATCAGCGTGGCACGATATCGCGTGATCAGGTTCGCGTAGAGGCCGGGCGTCTCGATGGCACGCTGATCGACGAAGATGGCCGTGTGGCCACCATACACGTTCAGGAGCACGGCCAGAATCATGCCAATGCTTTGCCGCGGGTCCAGATAGCTGAGCACGATTTCGCCGCGCCGGTGGCCGGTGATCAAATGGCCTTGTTTGTCGCGCAAGGTGGGATTGAACGTGTCGTTCTTGGTGTTGCTCGTGGCCGACGTAATCATGGCGCTCAGCGTGGCCATTTGGTGCATAATGGTCTTGTGGCTCATCACCACACCGCGGAGGTCTCCCGTGGGCGCGGTGGAAAACTCAATGTAGGCCAAATCCGGCACCACCAGGGGCGGTTCTTCGCCGCCCTTTTTCTTCGGATGATAACTGCCAAATTCATTGGTCTTCCACCACTCGACGCCTCGCGGCCAATTGAGTTTGGCCGCCGTAATGTCCCGCTGAAAGTTCTTGAGATTGGCTTCGGTCGTCAAGGCCAGGTGCGCCTGGGTGGACGTCAGGACGACATTCAATCGGGCATAGTTCTTCAGGTCATTAATGGGCACCGCCACCACCCCGGCGATGAAGCAGCCCATCAGCGCCACGGTGAACTCGATGATTTCATTTTCGGTGTAGATCAACGCGACCCGGTCTCCTTTGTACAGACTGCTCTTGTCTCGGATCACCTGGGCCACTTTCTCCGCTCGGCTGCACAACTTGTCCCAGGTGATGGACACCAGTTCTTTGCCTTTCTGATCCAGGACCCAGTAAGCGGCCTGCTTGGGATTGGTCTTGGCCCGATGTCGAAGCACCAACGGAATATTTTCGAATCGCGACATTTCGAAATGGGAGTCGTGAGGATCGCAAATGGCAAACGGCACCTCTCGCGGTTCCAAAGGCATCTGGTGGACGGCGGCTCCGCCGGCCAGCTCGCCAGCGCCCAACAACGGCGGCGCCATTTGCGCCGTGGGTGAAGTAATCTCGCTGTGGGAGTATCGGTGCACATGGCCGCCATAGTTTTCCTGCTGATCTTCTCGCTGCTGCCCGGCAAAATCGGAAAAGTATCCTTGCTGCGAGTCCAGCATGGTCGAATGTCTCGTATCGGGACCATTATAGCTCTGCTGTGTGTCCGGATTGAAGGCATAGGTTTGGCTCATCAACGTCTGGGATCGCGATTGATCGGTCCCGTACGGCGGCCCCGAGAACGACTGCCTGTGGGTCGAGCTGCTGCCCGTCTCTCTGTCTTGGAATCTCTGAACCTGGCCCGGGGGACCACTGCCACTGCGGTAGGGATCATGGCCAGCATGGCTGTCTCTGCGCACCATGCTCGGACGTCCTTCGGTCATGGTCCCATTTCGCGACCCGCCGATGGGCGATTGCCCTGTCAGAGCCGCCAGAGATGCCGCTCGTGAGCCATCGTTGGAAGCCGGATGGTCACTGTCCTCGGGCGAGTGCACGCGCAGTCCTCCGCGCGGCGCCGGCGGGGCCTGTTGGGGAGAGAAGAACTGGGACAGCAGGAGACTGCGGCGTTTCTCGTAGCCTTTGCGTGTGATGTCTCCTTCTTGGAGCTCTTCATCCAATGTGCGCAGAGCGTCTTCAAGTTCGGGATTGACGCCGGCCATAACGGAGCTTCTTCATGTGCGGTTCGACGTGGCACCGACCGCATGCGCTGACCGACGACGATCCCGGGCACGACGGCGAAAAGGAGGAAAAGCAGGAACTAAGCGAGTGACACTCCCTGATATTCGAAGCGAAATCAATACCGTGGGCAAGCGGCGGCGGCGACAATTAAGGCTGTGGTTTCAGACCACTTCAGAGGCCACGCATGTGCCGCACTGTGGGGATGCCGGGTCGGAGTCAAGCCCTGCTTGTCTGTCTACCTTCTGGTCACTGCTTGCGCCGACGAGCTTGGGCCTGGAATCTGCACCATAGTCGATCTGAATGACCTATCATCGTGATCTATCTGTGTTCATCCATCGAAGCCGGGATTCTGGTGCGGAATCACGAATTGAAAAATGGAATAGCATTGTATTGCTCAGCATTGCGGGCGCCTATGAGACTGAACTTGACACTTGTAACGGAACTTGTGACTGAACTTGTGACTGAACTTGTGAGACTGAACTTATGAAACTCAATCCAAGTCTCATCAGCCAGACCTTACACTTTGTTGTCTATCTAACTCTATTCGAGGGGAGAAGGTAGTCTGGACTGGCGCCAGATTGGTGCGTCTCCGAACGCCATTTCTCACACAATGAATCGATCGACTGTTGAAAGTCCAGACGCATTGAGTGAAGGTCGGCCACGAGCCAGACGACGGCCGTAGCAGGGACTCAGCCTTGTGCTTTGCAGCGCATGGAGTCAGGCCGAAGCGAGAACAGTGGTCCTCGCGCAGGGAATTGTTGAATTGTAAAGCATACCACCTGCAAAACTGAGACTTGTGTGATTGAGGTTTCTCTGAACGCCATCAAACAAGGATAAATCGGTGCGTTTGCAAAACATCAAAAGGGTCCTTCGGTTGTCCTCTGCTCGGCCTCTCGACCACGGCCGTCTTTGCGGCGGTGATCGATGGACGATCAAGCAGCACGGGTCAACGACTAGGACTCCTGGGACTCCAAAAGGGTATAGACGGGTGCGTCGAGTCGGTCACGACCTCTGAGGCTGGTAAGTTCGATGATGAAGATGTAGCCCAGCAGATCTCCTCCGCACCGTCGGACCAGTGTCCCCGCCGCTGCAGCGGACCCCCCGGTGGCTATGAGGTCGTCCACCACCAGAACCCGCTGTCCGGGTTGGATGGAGTCGGTCTGCATGGAGAACGAGTCTTTGCCATATTCCTTTTGATATGTCACGGTTTCAACCTTGCCCGGCAGTTTGCCCTCTTTCCGCACCGGGACAAAGCCGGCGCCGAGTCGCAAGGCGAGCGTGGGACCAAAGAGAAATCCACGGGCATCCAGACCGACGATGATATCGGGTGCATTGCCGGTCCCCAAGCTCTCCGCAATCTGGAGTTCGTATGCTCGGACGAGATCTGCATGCAGGGCCGGGGAAGCAAACAGTGGCATCACATCTTCGAACAGGATCCCTGGCTGCACACATGATGGTCAGGACAACACCCCTCTGGGCGGCGGCGGACGTGACCACCACCCCCGGGAAACATTGATCAATACCTCGGGGAAGTCGGGGTATTGTCTCAGCCCCTCTTTCAATCGGACCTTCAGTTCGGGCAGCGCTTCAAGACCGGAGAGTTGGGCGGCTGGGGACGTCAGCAAGGCTGCCCGGCCAGGGGAGGGAGGGAGACGGCAATGCCTTCGTCTGAACATACCGGTGGTGGTGGCATCGGGCTCTGATCGCGCGGGGCCATGACTGCTGTCCAGACACTGCGGTGTAGTCATGGCGAAGGGGAGAGAGAGACCGCTGGAGAGTTGCGCCAGATAAATATGGAGTGACCCACGCTGATGACTACAGACCAAGGACGACGACGAAATGATGATGGCGAATCAGTCGCGCATGCAAGGGGCTTCTCGGGAAGGATCTGGTGGGAAAAGGTGGTGCTGAGCGCCTGCACGGCTTCCCTAGTTTCCTGCGGGTCTGCAACTAAGCCGGCTCCTGGCGGTGGGCTGGGACAAGCTTGGGCGTTTCTTCCTTCGTGTCTCGACAGCAGAGGTCGGGTAGCATGTGTAATGGAGAAAAAAAATGTGCCTGTGCAAAGAGTGAAGTGACGTGATTGCGGCGATGGATCGATCCCTCCCCGGCCCGCTGTCTATGTTTGCTCCACCCGACCGGACTCGGCTCGACACTGCTCAAGGGATGGCCAGACAAAAAGCCTAATTACCAGCTCGCGCATCTGCACCGTGGCAACCAGTCACCGACTTTGGACACGGCTTTCTCGGCTGGGATCCCGCCTTCGCATTGGCACAGAGTGGCGGCCTCCCAAACCGGGCCTGATAACGATAGCCAGCTAAGAAGTAGTGGTGGTGGTTAGAGGAAGAGGATGATAACCCCTCCAGCTGTGGAAGGCTCCGGACCGTCGGCGCGTACTTCCCTGCGACCACGAACCGGAAGCCTGTTTGTCAGGCGTGAGACTCATGGCGGTGCCGTTGGCAAGAATTCATTCGATCATGCCATTGTCATCATGTCTTGGATTCGTGTACCGTACCCGCAATACTAAAGCTCTCGGTTGGAAGACCATCAGACATCAGAAACAGGCCAGGGGAGGGGGACGAGGATGCTTTGTTTGCATGCGCCATTTTTTACCCATCTAACTTATGGAACTCAGAGTTGCAGTCCAGTCCTCGGCGTCATTGAGGCGGCCTGATTCTGCTCCACAGTCATCTCATGAAATGGCAACGTCAACTCACTCACCCTCCTGACCCACTCTCACACTCACTCACCACGGACGGTATAAATATTCCGCGGTAGGGTTGCCACTGACGGCAATCACGAAAATAGCGGTGTCTGGAAGTTTATTCTGTCCTGCCACACCCTCAAGGGTCTGAATCTTGCGTGCATTAAGTACATTGATTAGCGCAAGCCACGCCCCATTACTCAGTCTATCTGTTCGGGCCGCATCCGTACAAATCCCGACTGCAGCACCGTCCGTTGATGTCGTTTGAGGTGTGCTAGTGTGGAAGGCGAATGTATGACTCATGTTTGCAACCCGTGGCTTACCGGTTGAGTTCTGATCCTTGAATTACTTGTCCTTGACAGCACAGACACCGGTGTGGTTCTGCCAACGCTGACAGCAAGTCTGGATGAGTGCGATTTGCTCCGAGATTTGTGCCCTCGGTCTTATCGTCTCCTATCAGCTCGATCTTCGTCCGCACGATGGGTCTTGTAGTGCTGTCGCTGCGCCTTTGGAGCTAGAGGAGAATACCATTGCTTGCTGCTTCGTGTTACACAGCGGGCAACGTGGCCTCGAGTCGTCGACTTGGGTCCTCAACTGGGCTTCTCAACTTGGCCCCAATTGGTCGCCGACTGGTCCTCAACTGGGTTTCTCAACTTGGTCCCAATTGGTCGTCAACTGGTCTTCAATTGGTCCTCAATTGGTCCTCAACTGGTCCTCAATTGGTCCTCAACTGGTCCTCAACTGGCCCTCAACTGGTCCTCAATTGGTCCTCAATTTGGTCCTCAATTAGGTCATCAGTCCTCAATACTTGGTTCTCAGTCCTCAACTTGTCCCCAACTCGGGTCCTCTAGGTCTCCAGCTGTGGCCACCAAATTAGGTCCTCAACTTACGTCCTTACCTGCGTTCTCTCCTCGACTTGTGTCCAACTTCGATCCTCCCCTTCTGTAATTGGCGACTCGAATCTAGACCTCTTCGGAACCCTTGGCAAGCGTTCACGCTCAGCTGGCCAGCTGGCATGTACACGCCATATGGTGCTCAGGCCCGTGATCCTCGCAATGTCGAGACCTGACGCGGCGACTATCATGGCCATAATGGCCTTCCCTAGCTGCGAGGCACCAACTGGCTATGGAGAATCGTATTACACAGGTATTGAAGTCGTAGAATTATTCAAAAAGACTGAAGCTGGCGGACTGACGGACTTAAGATCTCATATCGGGCACGTGCAGATCACCAAGGCCCGAATCTCGGATCTACATACTCCGTCATTACTCCAGCCTAGAGGATCTGCTGGCCCACTGTCCCCGTGCGCATGAACTTTTCGACTCTTTCGACTTCTCCTGTACTGTCCATGGCGTCGGCAAGCGGGCGCATATGCGCTCGCTGCCTGAACAGCCTTTCTAGGACATATCGCGCTCCCCCCCATCGTCTCCCCCTGCGGCCACCAGACCGGTCGTTCTCTCAGTCGTATTTTCGAGCCGTCTTCGCGCCGCCGGCGCCGTCCTCCCTGGGCAAAGCGGTTCCCGCCAAACAGTACAAGAGAACGCGAAAATGGGTCCGTCGGCTGGCGTACCTTTCTCTCTTGGGCGCCATAGCATACGCGGTCGACCGGAGATTTTATGCATCGAGTCTGACGCGCTCGGCCAGGACGTTCGCTCTCGGCCTCACGGTTGCCTTGGACTACAAGATCAACTTTCGAGAAAACCCGCCGTTTGCGAACGATATTGCCGAAGTCCATGCCCGGAACGCGCAAAGATTGTTCGACCTGCTCCGCACCAACGGGGGCCTCTACTTGAAGATTGGCCAAGCCATTGCCATGCAGAGCGCCATCCTCCCGCCCGAGTTTCAGAAGATGTTTGCGCGCATGTTCGATGATGCGCCACAAAATAGCTGGGAGGACGTCCGGCAGGTCATCATGGAGGACTTTGGCGGTCGAACGCCCGAGGACGTGTTCGGAATATCTTTTGGCGGGGATGACCCGGACGCGGGCGTGATGGAGAGAAAGGCTCGGGCGAGCGCGAGTGTCGCCCAAGTCCATTGGGCCCGGCTGAGGGATGGCCGGGAAGTGGCGATCAAGGTGCAGAAGAGGGAGATCGCCCAGCAGGTGGGGTGGGATTTGTGGGCGTTCAAGGTGGTGAGCCGGATATACGCCTACTGGTTCGACATCCCCTTCTACGCCCTGGTCCCCTACGTCACCGAGCGACTGCTCTTGGAGTGCGATTTTGAGAACGAAGCCGAAAATTCCAGGAGGATGGCCGAGCTCGTCAGAAGGGAACCACGACTGAGGGATCGCGTGTACATCCCCCACGTGTACAGCGATCTGTCATCCAAGCGAGTCCTGACCGCCGAATGGATCGAGGGTGTCCGCCTGTGGGATAAGGAGGGCATCACGCGACCCTGGCATGGTGGCTGGCGAACCGGCAGTCCTGGATGCCACGGCACTCCCCTGGATCTGCCGCAGACGCCCGTCACGGTGCTGCCAAAGAAGGCCGGGTCGTCGGCTGACGAACTGCTCAAACCTGACCGATCCTATTGGAAGGGCACGAATGGCCGGGGTGGACTCGGGCTCGACCTGACCGAGGTCATGACCACCATGGTCGACCTGTTCTCGGCGCAGATCTTTCTCTGGGGCTACGTCCATTGCGACCCGCATCCAGGCAATATCTTCATTCGCCGACTGCCCAACGGTCACTCGGAGCTGGTTCTGATCGACCATGGCCTGTATATCCAAATGTCACCCACCTTCCGGCACCAGTACTCGTTGTTCTGGAGGAGTCTGATGACCTTTGACAATGAGAAGCTCAAAGACATTGTCTCGCAGTGGGGCATCAACAACGCCGAGATCTTTGCGAGCGCGACGTTGATGCGGCCTTATGAAGGAGGCGAGCAGACCGTGTCCTTACGGATCAAGGGCCTCAGTGAAGCCGAACGGAAGAAAAGGCAGTATGAAATGCAACAGACGATGCGCAAGGGCATCAAAGAGATCCTCGGTGACGAGGAGAAGTGGCCTCGCGAACTCATCTTCCTCGGTCGCAACATGCGCATTGTTCAAGGGAACAACCAATTCCTCGGCAGCCCGGTGAACCGGATCAAGATCACCGGTCACTGGGCTAGCCGAGCCTTGGCTGAAGACCCCAATTTGACCTTTGGAGAGCGCTGGAAGTATTTCGGCCGACATCTGATGTTCAAGTTTGTCCTTTTGGCGAGCGATCTGTACTTCTATTTCAGCAAATTCAAGCAATTTCTGGGCAGAGGGAAAGGCATGGACGATGATATGGAACAGCAGGTGCGAAAAATGGCTAAAGAATATGGTATCGAGATGAAGCATAACGTCTTCGAGGGCTGATCCGTCCTGTTCGAGAAGGTCTCTTTTAGAGCATAGAACGGTGTACAGATGATACAATACGGGCCGGAAATTGGGAAAATTCCTCTCAACCGCTAATAGAGACCTATCTCCTATATTTCTCCGTTTCGAACAACAGATCTTTCCCTCCATCTACCATTTGTTTGTTGCCACGGCAGATCTACGGGAGCGAAACTGTCAGTCTGCTCTCGTCCAGCCACTCCATGCGAGCCTCTACACAATGCCATGTTCGAGTGATAAACCTAAGGGTCAATGATCCTGGATGCTCCGGTCCCAACTCTCTTCTGAGTTTCCACCATCTGGACACAAAAGTCTTCTGCCTCATTGTATCGGTTTTGATTCTTGTACGTCCATGCCAGTTTGACCATGCTGGATGCTTCGGCCCCAACACTCTCTTCCGAGTCTCTGTCACTTGCACAAACAGATCTTCTGCATTCTTTTACCGCCCTTGATTGCTGTACGTCAATGCCAGAGTGTGCATGCGACTCAGCGTGTCTGGATGCTCTGGCCCCTGCACTCTCTTCCGGTTCTCCACCACTTGCACGTACAAGTTCCACGCCTTCTTGGACCTCTTTTGTTGTCTGTACGTCCATGCCAGTTGGTTCGTGCTGGTCGATGTGTCTGGATGCTCTGGCCCTGACCCTGTCTTTCGGGTCTCCATCACTTGCTGTATCGCTTTTGTAGTCGCGTCCATGCCAGATTTTCCATGCTGGCCACCGTGTCTGGGTGCTCCGGTCCCAACACTCTCTTCCGGGCCTCCACCACTTGCACATACAAGTCTTCTGCCTCCACTTTCATTGCTATGTGGCTATCACTATCTTTCCCTGAGAACGCCTGGCCATACCGTTTTTGACACTAGCTCTGCTAAGCTAATTCCACGCTGATGTCTACGGCAATGCGGTAGATCACCATCGGGGACAGTGATTCACATCCTCGATATGACCGGCGTGCCATCATTTTAAAACCTGTTGCCCGTGTATTGTGACCTGTCTTTAATTCTTTCCTTAATTCTTCCCACCAACCGGTGCCATTTTTCATGCCTTGAAAATACTACACAAATAGGGTATCTTTCTCGCAGGAACGACGACAGCAAGAGCTCAAAGAAATCATAAGAGATGCAAAGGCACTGACTGATCTGCTGTAGCGACAGTGGTAACATGCAGGGAAAGAGATAGGCAACAAGCTGACAACCAAAGTTCAGGGTGGAGAATGGATGGGCAGCGTTACGTGACAGACAAAAAGAGACTTCCATCCCGTCCCCATTCCCCAGGGCGATATCTCCTCTGGTCATCTTTGAGGACGGACAACCTCCTCTCCCGCTCCTCGACGTCTTTCTTCCTCTGCTTCAACCACTCCTCCTTCACTCGTTGACGTTGGTAGTTCTCGATTTGTTTGTCTCGCTTTTGATCCCCGTATGGCATTGCCAGATTGTGCATGCTGTGCAGTGTGTCTGGATACTCCGGTCCCAACACTCTCTTCCGGGCCTCCACCACTTGCACATATAGGTCTTCTGCCTCCTCGTATCGCTTTTGTTTCCTGTACGTCCTTGCCAGACTGTGCATGCCCTCCAGCGTGTCTGGATGCTCCGGTCCCAACACACCCTTTTTCTCCTCGTACAACTTCACAAGATCCTCCATGTTGCCCAGTTTTCCGGCGAAAGTATCCTTGGATTGACCACTGTTTCCTCCGAAGAACTCGAGGCTTGGCTCGACAGTTCTTGATCTCGAGACCGACAAGATGTCATCCGCTTTTTGCGCTAATATAGTCGCGGCCCGTTCTGCAACTGGAAGTTCAGCAGAGGGGAAATCAGAAAGACTGGTCGTACTGTATTGATCTATCGAAAGATCCATGAGAGAAACACCGGGTGAAGAAGAGATGTGTTCGTTCGCATTCCCTGATATCTCCATTAGCAAAATGTAACACCAGTCGATTACACAGAGGGCTCACTCTCTGCTATCCACGTATCATTTAAAGCTTGAGTGGTAGTTGGCCGAGTGGACGGATTTGGATCCAGAAGCTGGATGACAAAAGCCACGCCGGGCCTGCTTAACATCGACAGAGATCTGTTTAGAAAATGTGGACGATCTGTCTTGGTTTTGAGCTCGAGACAAAACGGTGGGGTAGTGCCGGAGGAGAGACGGAACATGACAGCACCCAATGCCCAAAGATCCACCGCTGTCATTGGGAATTGGTACGTCGGCGTTTCACAGATTTCGGGTGCCATATAGCGTAGTGTACCAGCTCCGGCATTAGACGCGGACTCGGTCGTGAATCTCCTGCTTAGGCCGAAGTCTGCGAGCTTGATCCACCATTTTGGAGGTCCATGACAAATCAGGATATTCTGAAGAAGTGTTCAGGAGGAGAGACAAAGAAAAGATAAGATGTTCTCACCTGCGGTTTGAGATCTCGATGAGCAAATGACTTTTGGTGCATGATCCTTAAACCCTCCAGAATCTGAGAGGCCACCTCTTTTAACTCCAGCTCCGTCAGTGCACCATTTTTGATGGCATAAGTTTCAAGATCACCCAAAGGAAGATATTCCATGGCTAAGAAGACATGACCATGAGCGTCGTCAAACCAGCCCCAAAACTCCACAAAGACGGCTGATTCCTTATATTTTGGCTTGGAGAACTCCAGCAGCGCCCTAACTTCATTTTTGTGATTGTTCAATGATCTGCTGTCCATATCGAGACGCTTCACCGCTCTTTTGGTATTATCCTCCATGCAGGATTCCAGCCTGACTTGACCAAAGCCGCCTCTGCCCAACATCTGTTCGACTCTCCATGTTCGTGTCTTCGGGATGCGTCTTTGGCCGGTAACAGGATCGGAGACAAAGTGAGTCTCTCTCACATGGTCGTCAAACGCCTGCGCATTGATCTTTGCATCGTCTAAATCGGAGATGTAGGACATGCTGCTCACGTTGAGGCTGCGTGGCCACGACAGCTCTCACCAAGGTTTCCGATATCGCGGCGCGCGTCCGGGAAGCCAGTCAGTCGATTCTACCGATGTAGCGAACACCAAATGCTGTCCTGCTTAGGTTGGTGCAAAGCAGAGACGTCCTACGTCCTAAGGAGGAGAGTAAAAGACTGATCTTGCCCGCTCATGGGCTATGGGTGTTTTCAGCCTTTCCGAGCTAATGTAGGCTCTGGAACACCGGCAGTGTTCTGCCCTGTGATTGCGGAACTAGTTGAATGTATCTACTCTGTCATGGTGCATAAAAATCGTAACTCTAGCCGTCCAGCCTGACTGCTTGCGCCCGAACACCACCGACCGACCCCGGCACCCTGATCACCTGGCTGTGCAAGTACAGCCACCCGCAAGAGCTGGCAAGGGGCCAAAAACCCCACCAAAATCCGCAAGGTAGGGGCGTTCGCCGAGGAAATTGGGTGGTGAGCCTCACAGCACGGCCTCTGAAGCTGATGATCAGACGAATAGACGTCCCACAGCTTGCCCGTTAAAAGGTCGGCGACTCTCAGCCTGAAACCAAAACCTCCTGCGCCTAGCACAAGGAATATACTGTCAATATCCACGGGCTCGCGTCCCGTTTTCTTTCCCTTATTTCATAACCTGGAACTGCAAGACTGCAGCAAAATGTCTTCGCAGAACGAAGCAACTAGCCAACAGTAGAAGCTTAGCTGTCGAGCTTGAAGTTCCATACTGTCATGAGTCTAGGGACCGAACTAGCGATAGCAGCATTTGCAGATCAATGCATCAAGTGAGTTGACCTTCAGAGCACTGAGCTGGCCCTGACCACTTGTCCTTTCCATCAGATACGGGGTCAAACTCGTGAAGCGGTGCCATGCCTACCGCCATGCTGGCGAAGAGGTCCGCGCGCTTCTGGTCACGATTGAATTGAATTGGCAGAAGACAGAGGCTATGATCCGTTTTGTTCAAAAGCTCATTCCTTCTCTGCCCGAGACCTACTTGTTCACGCAGTCATACGTATTATCAGAACTTACAGGAAAGCTGAAGACAGCAACCCATAGGCTGGAGCAACTCCTCAAGAGTCAAAGAGTGGATGACGACCATAGCCCTCAGGCCATGGCTGACCGTCTGAAAAGAATTTCAATCATGGGCGCTGGAAGAAAGGCCAAGTATGCCTTCAGTCAAGAGGCGCTGCAGTCCATCATGGACGACCTGGAAAAGTGGCAGGCGAGATTCAACCCCTGCTGGATGCTGATAATACGGATGGAATCAAGGCTCGACCAGGAGCTGTCGTGGCTCATCCAGGAGCCGATGTCCCAGCCGCACACCGTGATTAAGACGGCGAAGGAACTGCGAGAGGCCGCCAGGATGACGGAAGACGACGCTTCGCGGCAGACGGTATGGCTGAATGCTGCCGGATTCGAGTTGCCGTCGACTGCTGCTTCCTTACCTCCGCTTTCAACGGTCCGACTGAGAGGATTCGGACAGCAAGTGCTCGTTGATACGATGCACTGTCTGCCGATTGCAGACATTGCGCGTTTCACAAAAGATGTGTGCAAACTTGGGCATATTCTCAGCAAGGTCGATCCGAGTGTCTTTGGGATTCTGCAATGCCGCGGGATCATCAAAGACGTTGAGACTGTCAAAGTTTCAGAGGAAGATGTCAAACATATCCCCAGCTTCTCCTTTGTCTTCACCATCCCGGCTGGGTTGGAATCATCTCGAAGTCTACGCTCACTATTGGTCGAAGGAGCCGCATACCCTTTAAATGAGAGGCTGAACGTGGCGAGAAAGCTTACTCATTCTGTCCTTTTTCTTCATTCGATCTCCTTTGTTCACAAGAACATCCGGCCTGAGACGATTGTCGTATACCGAGACTCCACATCCAACATCGGCTCACCTTTCCTCGTCGGCTTCCAGAAATTCCGTCCTGAAGGTGGCCAGACTTATCTCGCTGGAGATGAAGCCTGGGAGGAAAACCTATGTGAGTACTGAGACATGAGCTCTTTCTGATGGAGATGTGAAATGCTAAATGACTGCGAGATCGTCATCCATCGCGACAGGGTATTCTTCCCGAAGAAAGCTATAAAATGCAGCACGACATTTATAGCCTGGGGGTCGTTCTATTGGAAATCGGTCTCTGGACCTCCTTTATCAGGTATGAAGCTGGCAGTGGCGTTGCCCAGCTGAGGGAAGGGTTTGGTCTTGCTCTGCCAGGTGACAGGTCGCAGGTAAATGAGCAGCGACAGAATAATAAGCACGCGCTCGAAATTCTGGCGGCGCACGAGCTGCCAAAGTTGATTGGGCGTAAGTATTCTGATGTCGTTCTCTCTTGTTTAACCTGTCTGGACCAAGGTGAGCAGGCAGGCTTCGGCGTGATGGAAGAAGACTCGGTGACGGTCACAGATGAGGATGGTATGGTAATTGGCTCGCGCTTCATAGAATATATCTTGGATAAGATCCAGGAAATCTCACTCTGAAGAGAGCCTGGGGCAGGTGGGATCAATAGAACCGAATCCTTTTCCATTGGCCAGATGACAGCGCCCAGTGAAAACTCAGAAAGTGACTTCAGCCGCGGCCGATCGTAAAGAACAGATACGGTAGCTTGAAATAGTGGCAGCCTTTGGCAAGTAGGGATATGCTAATACCTGTTGTAGTTGAACATCCGTCTCAGTCTTGGGCGGTGGATATAACTTTTATCGGTCCCGCCGCAAGGCCAACCCGCTGGTGCACATTAGCCAGGCTGATAAGCATTCCTCTTCAACATTTGGCCGTTAAAGCGGATGGCTGGGTGCGGGGCCAGCTGCGCAGCAGCTGACAGTGACTAATGCAGTACACCCAGAACAGCATCCATTAGCACCATACGGATGCGGGTTTGCGCTGGTGGGTATTGGGGGCTGTTTTCACATGGACCAGTAACTGCGTGTTTCAGGTCAAATGAAGGAGCCAGCATTCCGACGGCCAGCCTCTTTTTGCGCGTGGGCTGACCATCTCACTCTCCTTTCTTTCGAGACGTCTTTCAGTCCTTTGCCGCGGACCAGTCTACGAGAAAACGCTGAGATTGCCACAGCAGGATGCCTTCCATGCTGACAGTCCACGACGACCGACGGTCGCGGTCGAAGTCGCCGAGCGGCAGGGACCGTTCACGATCACACTCGCGCGACACTCGGGCCAGGTCCCCGCCCAAAAAGGAGTATAAGCGGTCGAGCAGACGCTATTCAGAGTCGGACAGCGACACCGAGTCAGAGGACGATCGCAGGCGCCGTCGAGGAGACAGAAAGTCGACCAAGAAATACGACTCTGACTCCGACTCATCGGAGGATCACAAGCGCAGGCACACCAAGAGCTCCAAAAAGTACAGCGAGAGCGAGAGTGAAGAATCTGACAGGTACCGGTCTTCCAAGAAGACCAAGGAAAAGAAGGACAAGAAGCGATCTGAGAGTGATTCCGAGTCACATCGACGGCGATCAAAGAAGGACAAATCTTCCAAGAAGAATTCCAAGGACTCGGAGTCGAGTGACTCGGACGACATTTCGATCTCGATTCATCGCAAGTCCAAGAGTACGCGGGACTCGGAGAAGACCAACGGGCTGCCTTCGAACTATACCCAGCCGGTCGCGGTCGCCTATGCTCCGCCGCCAGGCTACGTTTCCACATACTCACCGGCACCGACTGGATCTCATGACACCCGGCACCTGAGCTATGTCGGATCTGATCCGCGGTACGCCGCGGCTGGAACGTATCTTCCCAACCCGGCCGCGCCGCCACATCAGCGGACGGGCTCCTTTAGCGGAGGGAACCCTCCTCGGTATGCTGAGGTGGACAAGTATCAGTACGCGCAACCGGATCCGAATGTAGGATATAGGTACAAAGATGATGCGCCGAATGGCCCACAATTTACAGAGAGAAGATCCGAATACGAGAGACGACGAGAGAGGGTGGAATATGAGCAGCGGCCGAGAGACAAGTCTGCCGACGACAGATATGAAGTTCGAGAGCCCAAAGACAGAAAATATGCCGAGAGTAGGCACGACCGACCGGGAAAGAAATACCATGATGACAAGTACTCTTCATCGCCGGACGACTTGTCTCGGAAGATGACACACCTCGCCGTCGGTGGTGCGCTCGGAGCAGCAAGTCTTCGAGTGGCCACTTCGGGCTCATATGATGGAGGCAAACCGCCCGCCTCGCCGTTGCTGGAAGCGTACAAGGGCACGTATCAATCCATCTCGCCGATGCCGTCAGCTCTGGTGCTGGCGAATCACCGGCACGATTCTGATCTCTCCGATCTTGATCTGGACTCGGATTCAGATTTCCCTTCGGACGATCTGAAGCGGAAGATCCGACAGTTGGAGAAGGAGAAGGCCAAGTACCAAAAGGAAAAGGAGAAAGAAAAGGCGAATCAGGGGAAGACGATCTATAAGCAAGATTTGGACGTTGAGATTCGAGAACCAGGCCGTCGGAGTCGGGCCAGTTCTGACGTGTCGACGATGGTCATCTCTCCCACCAGCACCAAGAAGAAGGTCTCGTTTTACGACCCCACCAGTGATGCAAAGAAGATTGCGGCTGCTCTACAAGGGACCCGCAACGCTCCGGATGTCAAGCCTCTGATCCAAATCCTGCCGCACTTGTCCACCGACGATCTGATGGCGCTCCGGGCAGAATACAAGAATTACGCCAAAGTGAGTGGACAGGGGATCAATATTGCCAAGCACATTAAAATGCGTGTCTCGGGCAGTCTGGGCAAGGCTGCATACGCCACCGCTCTGGGTCGATGGGAGAGCGAAGCATACTGGGCCAATTCCTGGTACCAGGGCGGAGCCTCCAGACGGGAATTGCTGATCGAAAGCTTGATGGGCCGCTCCAACAGCGACATCCGGGAGATTAAAAATTGCTTCAAGGACAAGAAATACAACGACGACCTGGAAAAGTGCATCAGAACAGAATTGAAGGCCGACAAATTCCGCAGCGCCATTCTGCTGGCCCTGGAAGAGAAGCGCATGCCCGAGTCGATGGCCGTGGACATCCAACTGGTCAAGGAGGATGTGCAAGCGTTGTATAAAGCCTTGACCTCTTCTGGCGGCGAAACGGCCATGATTCAGATCATCGTCGTGCGCAGCGACTCACACCTTCGCGAAGTCCTTCGGCTTTTCGAGCGGACGTACAACCTCAACTTTGCCCGCGAAATGATCGCGAAGAGCCGCAACTTGGTCGGTGAGACATTGGCCCACATCTTGAACGGCGCCTTGAACCGGCCGATGCGAGATGCGCTGCTCCTCCACCAAGCCATCGTGGAAACGGCCCCGGGAAAGGAGCGGACGGAACTGCTTATTTCCCGGCTGGTCCGCCTGCACTGGGAGCCGAAGCATCTTGAGCGCGTCAAAGCGCAATATGAACAGCGGTACAAGACCTCGGTGGAGGTGGCAATTCAGAGGGAAGTGTGGGCGGCCATGAAAACTCCTGAAGGACGCCAGTGTGCAGAGTTTTGTATTGAGCTTGCCAGATCAAGTAGTCAGTGAGATTTACCAATTCAGTTGTTACTCTGTAGACGTGGATCGTCAAGCAGTACATCAACCGTACCATATTACTTTGATTATTACATATTCCTCGCCGGGGCCAAATCAGCAAGTGGCGACCTTATTGACACCCTTTGCCGGTTAAATAGACCATCCTCAACGATTGTGCTGCAAAATTTGGATGCTGTTTATGATGGGGGATGAACCAAGTACGATGATCGGTTGAATATTGCTATCTAAGATGGTGCCTAGGGTGCTATTGGAGGTGTGCCGGACGCCATCGATTTCATCAGCATATCATTTCCGTCAGCTATGCTGACATGTCTCAGATTTTCAGAAGGCTCAACTCGGTTCATGATTCCACCTTTATTCGAAGACCTTGAATGCAGAGGTGGCAGTCTCATTGATAAGTGCTAGTTGAAAGAGGTTGTTACATTGAATCTAACGGTGTGCTGTAGGGAAATTGCATTTAAGCTGATCAAGGAAACGATCTAGAATGCTGAGACCAGAAAAGATCTTTGGACTGCCATTGAACTTGCAGAACTAGCACAGAGATGCGCTACACTACAGCTGTGAAGACAGGCCAATAATTCTTTCACTCCGTTGACGCTCAACAATTTACCAATGATGCAGTTTCATCACTCAGACTGATGGCGGCTGCGGACCAGCTTTCTGATCGACCGTCAACGTAAGATAAACCACTGCCCTTGACACAGTCAAGTTGAATACCTCTGCTCCATATCGTTGCAATCGAGGTTCGAAACGGCTGCACTTGACAGCGGGCATGCCCCCAATGCCGTTCCTGGAAGCGCAGCAAGTCTCATCACAGCACTCATGTGGACTTGGCCAGATGGCCTTCAGCGAGTCCGTGTTCTACCGGCCATGCAGTTGCAGAGTCGAAGCTCGGGAGCACGATCTTCAACCGTTCACATCCACGCTGCTATGGCAGAGGGTTCAAATGATATAATTCTAGAAGGATATGCTCACTTTGACATTCTTGAACGATATGGCTTCAGGAGGCCAAATGTCACAGCACTCTCGGATCAGTCCATGTTTATGTCGGCCAGGTACATCCAATGCCGACGAGCGTGAGTTCTCAGGAATGGCAATCCCTTACCCATCTGCCCCTGCACAGAACAAGTTTGTCGACTCTCTGCTCTTCGTTTGAGCGAAGAACAGGCCGTCATACCCAAGGCAGGCCAAGTCTATGCATTTCAACCGCCAGCTGGAAGAGATAGTCGAGACTTTCGCACTGCGTCTTGGCCTTTGCAACATCATCACCCCAGACGTATCTGTCGGAGATTAGCAGACAGTTCAACGTCACCCCAGACCGCTTACATTCCGTGCCGCCGGACGAGAACGGCATAGGTATCTGGATGCGCCTCCATGGCTTTCTCCAAGGTCTCGGTCAAGTCCTCCTCAAAGGCCGTATTCTCGATGATGGGCACCCGCAGCGTGTCGTGAAAGCCGAGCATACCTTTTCCCGGACCTCGTGGGATGCCCTTGATTTGCTCAATGTTGCTGATCTCGAAACAGGCGTCTTTACCATGCAGCTTCTCCACCAGCAAGGTGATGAGGACGCACCACTGGGAGTGAGTGTGAATGCAGCATCCTGCACCACGCTCGAACGATGCGAGGAAAAGTGGCGTACAAGCGGACGGCTTGAGTTCCAGAGGTTTGCGGATGTATTTGCGAGCCGAAGGGGGGTATTTGGGGGTTGGGTAGGAGAGGACAAACATGTTGTCGGGCTGGATGAGTTCCTTTTGCACCCCCGACGGCGCAATGAAGACATGTTCCCCCTGGCGAATGCTGGTGCCACCGCCCGTTCCAGTGACCCATCCCAAGCTGTAGAACTGCCGACAAAGTCTCGGGATCAAATTGGCAGGGTGGTCGGGGTCATCGGACTTGATCAAGTGGTCACTGTTCTCCGCCATTTTCGCAAAAGTGAAATAATCGCGACGGTATGGAAAGACACCTCCCTTGGGCAGCTCAACAAGCTCGCCCTGATATGTGACCCGGATTGACAAAATTTATCCCACGTGCATTGAAGACGCCATCTCTGCCCCTCTAGATATGTGGATACCCCGTTTCGGTATGATGCCTTGGCGCAGCGCCGCGGGCGCTTCCCTATTAATTAGCGTGACCATTGGAGCCCCTGCTGGGAGCGTGGAAAGTAAAGGACACCTTTCTTTGACATTCGAGGGTAGAAATATTTCCCCACCAGGGACACGACCACAACTTCATCCATCTCCTTCCTACCGGCAACCACCCAACTGGTCCTAATCCTCCTGTCTGTCGTTTCTGGTTTTCCTGTTGGACTCACCATGCGGTTACACGCTGTCATCGCGTCGGCTCTCTCTGCCTCCGCGTTGCTTGCGGGCCGAAGCCTGGCACAGGAGGATGCTGAGGCTACGACCACCTCCGTCGCCGACCGTCCCACATTTACCGTCAGACAACTCTCGCTGTGTATGTGTCTGAATGCTGACTTGGCTGCAGCCCACCACCATCAAAGCACCGTTCCTCGAACAGTTCACCGACGACTGGGAGTCACGATGGACCCCCTCGCATGCGAAGAAGCACGACTCCAAGAGTGACGAGGACTGGGCCTATGTTGGGGAATGGTCTGTCGAGGAGGCGACGGTCTTGCCCGGCATTGCGGGCGACAAGGGACTGGTGGTCAAGAGTGCGGCCGCGCACCACGCCATCTCGGCCAAGTTCCCCGCGACGATTGACAACACGGGCAAGACTCTAGTCATCCAGTATGAGGTGAAGCTTCAAAAAGGTCTGGAGTGCGGCGGTGCGTACTTGAAGCTGTTGCGCGAGAATGAAGAGTTACACGCCGAGGAATTCTCCAATGCCTCTCCATATGTCATCATGTTTGGCCCGGACAAGTGCGGCGCGACCAACAAGGTCTGTTCGCCGTGGCCCCGTGTTCCATCTCTTCTGACGCGTGCAGGTGCATTTTATCTTCCAGCACAAGAATCCCAAGACGGGCGAGTACGAGGAAAAGCACCTGAAGAATCCGCCTGCGGCGAAGATCAGCAAGCTCACCACTCTCTACACCCTCATCGTCAGACCGGACAACACGTTCGAGCTCTTGATCGATAACAAGTCGGCCAAGAACGGTAGCCTGCTGGAAGACTTTTCTCCGTCGGTCAACCCGCCCAAGGAGATCGACGACCCGTCCGACAAGAAGCCCGATGACTGGGTTGAATTGGCTCGCATCCCCGACCCCGATGCCACCAAACCCGAGGACTGGGACGAAGATGCGCCGTTCGAGATTGTCGACGACGAGGCCGAAAAGCCGGATGACTGGCTCGACGACGAACCCACCACGATCCCCGACCCTGAGGCCGAGAAGCCCGAGGACTGGGACGACGAGGAAGACGGCGATTGGATCCCGCCCCAAGTCCCCAACCCCAAGTGTGAAGAGGTGTCTGGATGCGGCAAGTGGGAACCTCCCATGAAGAAAAACCCGGCGTACAAGGGCAAATGGACGGCGCCGTACATTGACAATCCCGAGTACAAAGGACCCTGGTCTCCACGAAAGATTCCCAACCCGGATTACTTTGAAGACCCGACGCCGGCCAACTTTGAGCCTATTGGAGGTGTAAGTGCTCTTTCATCCATCCATCGTCCGCTTCTAATGAGACTCAGATTGGCTTCGAGATCTGGACCATGCAATCCGACATCACTTTTGACAACATCTATATTGGTCACTCGGTCGAGGATGCCGCGGCGTTCAGAGCGGAAACTTTCGATATCAAGAGACCGCTGGAAGAGGCTGAAGAAGAAAAGTCCCAGCCCAAGCCGTCGGAAGCGCCCAAGTCCCCATCAGATCTCAGCTTCACGGAAGACCCGATCACGTATGTCCAGGAGAAACTCGACCTGTTCATCACTCTGGCCAAGAAGGACCCGATCGAGGCGATCAAGTTCATGCCTGAAGTGGCCGGCGCCATTGGGGGTGCTCTCGCCTTGATCATCGCTCTGGTCGTTGCCGCCGCCGGTCTGGGCAGTTCCTCGGCGCCGAGCAAGGAGGATATTAAGAAGACGGCCCAGAAGGAAACCGCTGCCGATGCCAAAGACAAGGCCGCGGAGGCGTCTGCCAGCGGTGTGGACACCGCTCAGGCCGAAGCGACCAAGAGAACCACTCGATCGAGTGGTGCAGAGTAAGGAGCCTCTCGATGAAGTGTGGTGGGAAGGCAGGTCCGTGTCGAAGGCGAGGTCGAGGATCAGGCAAAAGTTTAACACATACGGCGTCGGAGGCGAACGGAGACATGCTGATCACCTTACTCCAGTGCCCGGGGCAACGGGATAGTTGTCTGGTCGTCATTTCACGGGACTCATGAGGTCTATGTAGCAACAATCAAGACACTTTGACCAACATCTGTCAGACAGTTCCGGGCGTGAAATGTGTTTCCTGACCTGATTCTGCAACTTCCCTCGAGAATACAAAGAGGGGTGCAAGTACAAATGTAATAATGATGGCTGCATATTTTCCTCCAGGCTGTCTCAGTCTCGTACCAAAAAGACATTCCCAGTTGGGTACATACCAGCTTTTCCTCGTCATGAACCATGAACACTATAGCAGTAGCGTATCCTCAACAATTGTCATTCTCTCTTTAATACAAAGGTTTGAGGCGGTCGGATCGCACGGTCATGGCCACTTCCCACCCCATCCTCTCAGCGCTACAAACTGCGAACGCCACGCCGTGTTTGGGAAAATCATGAGCAACATCGGTGGTGCTCAGTGGTGCTCCTTAGTGGTGCGTCGGCATGGCGACTGCCTTCTCAGTCGCAATGGCGTCCTCGGCCCGCCAGAGACTGGTGACCGTCTTCCACTGGGTGTAAAATCTCAGGCCATCCTTGCCGTAGAAGTTGGCCATGCCGGTGCCCGCGACGCTGCGCTTGTTGCCCGTGAAACTGAACATGGGCAACGGCACCGGAATCGGGACATTCACACCAATCTGGCCGGCCTCCAGCTCCTTCTGGAACAGGGAGGCCGTGGCGCCAGAACGGGTGAAGATGGCGGCGCCGTTGCCATAGGGGTTGCTGTTGATGAGCTCGATGGCTTCGGCCGTCGTGTCGACATTCAGGCAGATCAAGACGGGGCCAAAGATCTCTTCGGTGTAGCATTTCATATGGGGCTTGACGTTGGTGATGATGGTGGGACCGACCTACAGGTAGAAAGAGAGATTAGCTTGGACCAAAGACGTTCGATCTCCTGTGACTCACCCAGTTGCCATTGGGATACTTGTCCGGTTTCTGGCCTCTTCCGTCGAGGAGAATGGTGGCACCTTCTTCCTCGGCGCTCTGGATCAAATCTTCCACCCGCTTCTTGCTTTCGGGGCTGATCAACGGGCCCAGATCGGCGTCCGGTTCAAAGCCACCGTTGATCTTCAGGTTGCGCGCACGTTCGGCCAGCTCGGGCATCCATTCCTTGGTCTCGCCGATCAGGACCAGCGTGCTGAGGGCCATGCAGCGCTGGCCGGCCGCACCAAAGGCGGCGCCGGCGATCGAGTTCAACGCGTGGTTCTTGTTGCAGTCCGGGAGCACCGCGGCATGGTTCTTTGCGCCGAGATTGGCCTGCACCCGCTTGCCATTCTTCGAGCCGCGTTCCCAGATGTACTCGCCCGCGCGGTTCGAGCCAACGAACGAAATGGCTTTGATGGCCGGTTCGTCCAGGATGAAGTCGACCGTTCTCGCGGCTCCGTGGACAATGTTCAGCACCCCGTCCGGTAGGCCGGCCTTCTTGCAGAGCTCGGCGATGATCAAGGCCGCACCTGGGTCACGCTCCGACGGCTTCAGGATCAAGCAGTTGCCCGTCACGGTCGCGAGAGGAACGCACCAGAGCGGAATCATGGCGGGAAAGTTGAAGGGGCAGATGGCCGCGACGACCCCCAGCGGTTCGCGGTACGACCGCGTCTCCATGTCCTTGGCCACCTCGATGACTTCGCCGGTCAGCTGCGTCGTGATGCCGCATGCCGTCTCCACCACCTGCAGGCCCCGGAGCACGTCGCCTTTGGCGTCCGCAAAGGTCTTGCCCTGCTCGAGCGTGATCGATGCCGCGAGTCGGTCCATGTTTTCTCTGATGAGGCCGGCTAATTTGAACATGACCTGCTGCCGGGTCATGATCGACGTGGCCCGCCATTTCGGAAACGCCTTCTCGGCCGACTCGACGGCCGCCTTGAGCTCTTCATCCGTGCTTTGAGGCACGCGAGTGACGAGGTTGTTGGTCGCCGGGTCGACGAGATCGATCCACGTCGACGCCTGGGACGGGACGAATTCATTGTCAATAAAGTTGTGGGCGTCAATGACATTTTGAATCTTCTCATGCGTGGTCGGATAGTCCGCCACCGCCGTGCTGGTCGCCGCCAGGTGCTGCGATGTGGCGTGCAGTCGGCGCCTGGCCACCTGCTGGGAGGGCGACATGCCGAAGCTCGATCTGATCTGGGGTACGGCTCGTCGAGGAGAGAGTGCGGGAACGGCTCGAAGGACTGCTCGTCGGGCGGCCATGGTCATGTTGCTAGCCCTCGGTGGTGTTAAATTGACCCCTTTGCCTGCTTCCTTCACAATCCTGGCCGCTGTATGCTGCTGCTCCGTGGGTAGACGTGAGAACAAGTAATGGAGAGCTGCCGCTTACGGATAATAAAGTGCGGAGAAGTGCGGGCAAAGGAGGGTGGCCATCCGAGGTTCGGGTCTTGCGAATCATTGGATCTGCTCGGAATGGCTCGGGGAGAGAAGTGCGGTTGAGAGCGCAGTTCCAGGCTTCTGGAGACCAGCTCCGGCGGCTTCAGGGCCAGCTCCGGCTATTCAGAATGCTCCGGCCGGGCATGTCTCCCCTGTCTCCATCCGCAGAGAGCTTCGTGAGCACAGGCAATCCTCGGGTACACAATTTCCGATCTCAATGTCATTCTTCATTTGTTCATCATTCGCCGTGGGTATCGTCAAGTGGCGCGCTATCATGCTTCCTCGCCGTAGGCCAGATCTTCGTCCTCGCTCTTGTCCTCGGCCGGCCCAATGTAGTCGTACACCAAGCGCACCCTCTGCACCTCGTCCTGCTTTCGGACGACGACACGTCGAGTATAGTATCGTGCCCCGTTGATCTCTTCGAACCCCCAATTCTGCTCGGCGGTCCAGCCGCCTCCATCCACGCTCAGGACCCAGCTTTGCACGTGTTGGTCGTCCAGGAAGCGCGAGTCGGTGGTCCCATCTTGTAATTTCTCGGCCCGCAAGAACACGGCATCCTCTTCCGGCCCTGGTCCTTCCATCTCAAAGTGATTGATCTTCCACAGCCGCGACTTGCCCTTCACCTGGCCAAAGATTCTGTCGCTATGGTCTCGGTCCGTCCAGTCGAGCGTGCGATTCTCTTGGGTGGTGGACAGGCCTGAGGCGACCGATGTGATGTCTATGTGGTAGATGGAGTCTTGGGTATATTCTTTGATGGTGAGCTGAACGTGTTAGTCCGCGTCGCCGGTGCCCGATGTGGAACGTACCACCACTGTAGCAAAGCCGATAGCCTTTCTGGTGAACCAGCTCAGTCCTTGGAGAGCCAGAAGGGCGTCAATATCGTCGGAGAGCGATTTATTCTGGTAGCACGTCAGCCATGCCTGCTTGAGCAGGGCCGAGTGACATGCCATGACATATTTTCCAGAGAGATTGGTGCAGGTGATGTCGGGCGGCGCGGCCATAATATATAGAGTGGGAGAATAGATCTTTCAAGAAGCGCCGCCCAAGGGAGAGTGTGTATGTGTATTTGCAGGGATAAAGGTGGGACGCGGGCGTTGGAGGATGCCACGTTTAGTCAGTTTGGGTCAAGCGGCCAGCCTTGCACAAATGCTCCAAATTAGAGAGCTACCGTGCCTTAGTTCTTCCATGCTTTGTCGGGATATTCCATAGGAGTCCTACATGTGCCAGGATGCATTTCGGAATTTAGTGGGTGCCGTATTTCAGCTTGCTCTGCGATGTCGTTTGCATCCACTTGTCCTGCGGCCAATTAGATATCTAGACCCGACTCCCAGTATGGCCACAAGCCGGTACAATCTGATTTTCACCCCCTACTTCGTCTAGTTGAAGCAGGTACGTGAGTCTCGATTTCAGAGTCACTGCTTGAATCGTGAGGTATAAGCGACTCCAATATCGGTGACAGGCCAGCTACTGGAGCCTATGCAATCACATCTCGAAGCCTGGCCAGATTCCCACCCATCTTGAGCTGTCCTGCGATTGAAGCAACGATCTGACTCGCATTTTGCCGAATGGACGGTGGCCGAAGTCAGATCTCAATCATCTGCTCCAACGCCCTCATGTCATGGCATATGCCTTCCAGACGGATCATGACATGTAGAATATTCGATTGACGAAACGGCAGGCTGAGGAAGATGGATCCAAGTCGTACATGGATCGGTCATGGCCTACCTTTTGGCCTTTTTCGCCTTCCCCTTGCCCTTTTTGTTCTTCTCCGCCTTACTCGCCTTTGCCGCTTTCTCACTCTTCTTCCCTTTCCGCCACAATTTTCCCTCCGACCTCTCTCTTTGGTCGTCCAACCTCTTCTTGTCTTTATTGCTCAACTTCCGCCTCTCCCCCTTGACCTTCAGCTCGGGTCCGTTCAACTCCTCTCGGCCCTTTTTCTTCGCAACTCGCTTCTCCTTCTCGCTTTCGAACCACGTTCGCTTCGGCCGGGCCATGATCTCTGTCTCATGCTTCACCAGATTCTCGCCTTTGGTCAGCTGTATCTCCGCTTGCGCCATCTGCTTCTCTTCTTTCTCTTCCTGCAAAATCTCCTCGATGTCGTTCGCGAAAGAGTCCAGTCGGACCTTCATGGCGTCGACTTCGGTGATGTCCATCGACCTCGAAACGACCTTGGCGCCTTGTTGTCGGGCACTTTTAACCGCTGCCTTGACCACTCGACGGTCGGGCTCAGCGGCGATCGTGCAGGCACGCCCGGACCGCCCGGCACGAGCTGTGCGGCCGACGCGGTGCAGGTAAATTTCATGAGTCTGCGGTGCTTCATAGTTGGCCACGGTCATGACGTTCTTGATATCGAGACCGCGACTGGCCAGGTCAGTGGCGAGGAGATGAGTCGTCTTGCCGTCGCGAAATCCGTTCACGGCGTTAATCCGCTGCTCCTGTGTCATGCTTCCATGCAGTTCTCCCGCTTTGAGGCCAAGGAGGCCGAAGATGATCCGTACGCGATGTGCCTCTTTCTTCTGCCGGAAGAAGATGATGGTGCGCTCGGTGAAGGCAGTGGTGCATAAGACGCAAAGCGTCGCCAACCGCATCTCTTCTCTGCCCGGTCTCAGCCGGATAAATTCCTGACTGAGGCCGGCGGTCGTGCTCTTTTTCGCGTCGACCGAGAGCCTGACCGGGCGGTTCATGCCCATCCGAACCAGCTTGTCGATGCTGTCGGTCATGGTCGCCGAAAAAAGCATCGTCTGTCGGGTCTTCGGGATGGTACGCAAGATCTCGTCGAGCTCATCTTCGAAACCGGTTTCCAGCATGCGATCGGCCTCATCGACCACCAGAATTTCGATATTCTCAACCACAAAACTGGCTGAATTTCTCATATGGTCGATGAACCGGCCCGGCGTGGCAATGACCACATCCGGTCGCTTTTTCAAAACCATTTCTTGCTCGCGCAAAGAGAAACCGCCGACGATTTGAGCAAATGTAATGTCTGTGTATCGTGCCAGCGCCGTGGCCACGTTGTGACACTGCACCGCCAGCTCGCGAGTCGGCATCAAAATCGCCACTCGGGTCGTCGGTATTTTTCGGGGGCGGTACAGCAGTCTCTCCAGGATGGGCAGTAAAAATGCGGCCGTTTTACCAGAGCCTGTGACGGCCGAGCCCACGACGTCCAACCCTTGAAGCGCAATCGGGATCGTTCTCGTTTGGATAGGCGTCGGGGTCGTGAATGAGAGCGCGGCCAGAGCACGCAATATCGGCCGCGAGAGGGAGAACTGTTGAAACGACTGGGCTGGAGTTGTCGAAGTCGCCGCCTGTGTTGTTTCTTCCGAAGCGAAGAAGGCATCTCGTTTCGCTTCTTCCTCGGCATCTGACACAGAGGTCTCCGACTCGGCGTCGTCCGAATGATCTGAGGCCAGGTCGTCCGGATGGGCCACTGGCGATGCCGCCGAATCACTCTCTGAGGCGCTATCGTCGGCCGCGTCGCCGTGGCTGTTTTCTTCATCCTCTTCGTCTTCGTGCTCCGACTCTGCGTTGGCGCCGAATGCATCCGGGGCCAACAATTCGTCATCATCAAAATTGGGAAAGCCTTCGTCGTCTTCTCGCTCATCTTCCCGCTCGTCTTCCAGCTCAGAATCACCGTCATTTGTGTCCTCATCTGGGAGACCTTGGTCATCCGTATGTCTGGACTCATTCTTCCTCGCAGCCCTTTTGGCGATGATATCGTCGATATCTACTCCTCTCTTCTTGGAGCCAGCTTGCCCGTTTTGTTCCTGCTCTTGTAACTGGCCCCAGCCGTCAAAGTCCTCAACCTCTTCCAAAACAGCGTTGCCGCCGCCAATGTCGAACTCGAAATCAGGGTCAATCGCGTCATCCTGGATCTCTTCTTCGCCACTTCCCGTGGCCGATTCAGAGTCACTCAAGGGTGCGATTTGAGACGCTTGGTCCCGAGTTTTCTGCCTCTTGTTCTGCACGCTCCTCTTGTTCGCCGAGTTTCGCTTGCGCTTTGCACCAGCGTTGAGTGCGGTCGTTTCGGTGCTAGACCCAGCGTCGCTGAGAGGCAAGTCTTCGTTGTCCGAAATCGTCAGGACAAATTCATCCTCTTGAGCCATTGTTGGCGACTATGTTGTCTCGCAAGTCGTTGTCCCAAACATCCTCAACCACAGGTTCGGCCAGGTACATAAAATTTTGTTCACCGCCTACATCGGCGCCAGTAGAAGCGGCAGAATAATAAACGGCCCGCCTGAGCGTGTTTCTTGACTGGCCAATCCCGGTGGCCGGAAAATTGGCTCCCGGGTCTGACTCTGGGCACCAAACCACTGCCAGGCCTAAACACCACACAGTATCAACAAACTCACCCTTTACCACTCATGCGTTTCCTTAAACACCAATCTATCAACTGAGTTTTGCACCTGCTCCTCATGCGCCTGCTTCCCTTAGCACCACTCCGCATCGACGGAGCCTTCTACGGTGGATTCGGTTTGTGTGTGAAGTTGTTGTTATTCTCCATCTACGCAAGGCAGGAAGATTTATAGAGTTTATACCAACTGATGACCTTGCCAAGACCTTGTCCTTTGGGCCAAATATTCATAACTTCTTCTCGTCATCACACCTCTCCCTCGGGTCTATCTCACCTTCATCTCCTATCGAGGGCTGCTCCAGTCGTTTTGCCATGCTGACGATCAGCAACCGACATATAAGCCTGTGCAGGTGCTCCACGACGAGTCCTACACTTCAATTTCTCCCATGCTTCCCCTCTCGCACCACAGTGTTCATACAAACCGATTCCTGTGGTGGTATGTCGCTCAAGTTCCACTTCGCCATCGAGGTCGAAGCTCGTGAAAGGGCTCCCCCGGATTTTAATGAAATTTGCCAGCTCCCGGAGGGTGTACTTTGACAAGACAGAGCATATTCAGTTTGAATAGGGGGCAAAGTTTAGGCTCATTTGCCGACCTAGACAATTTGGAAAGTCGCTCACCGTCACCATGCTGCGATACTTTACGGATTCAGTTCGCAACCAAGATTTATATGCTCACATTACTTGTACTAAAGCTAGGGTCTCGACGTGGATAAGGCTGTCAGAAATGGCATACCTCAACTAGCAAGTCATGTTCGGTTGTGACCAACAGGTATGAATCTTAGCGCTCAGGCGGCTGGAGAAGGTGACAGATCTGCATGACGATCCTTAACGGTCTACTTGGGCGGCCTAACTTGATTCAGACGATCCTTCCGACTTAATATGATTCCATGAAAAGTGCCTGTACACTCTTGCTAGACCTGGGGGCCCAACGGACGTGCTAGCTGGGTGCGCCACGCGATGTGACCGAGACTGGGCAAATATGAATCGCCCCGTGCCCGGTCTCATTACTGACAAGATCACGAGCTGGACGGCGGAAAACGTATGCTCTCTGAGGGCATGTCAATGGCCTTTGGAGAACAGAGCACGGTGGGCCGGATGAAGCGTGGGCAATGGGGTGGACATCGGCAGTTAGCGAGCTGACATCATAGAAAACCAAGATTTGACGGATGTGCTGCAGATGTTACCACTGGGCCTTTTGGAATGCTTTCGGCTAAGATATCTTCCAATCAATCGAAAAGCACACTCATCCGAACAAACAATACCCGTCGACCGTGTCCACACATACCCAGCATCGATTCCAACAGCCGGCTACACCCGACCTGTCAATGAGAAACGAGCCAAGCCGCAGGTATGGCCGCACTAGGAAGACGAGAATTCACGTTCAAATCTGGGGTAAAGACGCAGTTTGGAGACGTCGAAGCAAATATGACTGACTCGTTACCGAACCTAACCGAGGTCTTGGATCCGGAGACATGGTTGACCCCGCACGCGAAGAGGATAGGGCCTAACATAAGAACGAAAAGGTCGCACATGGTGAAGAATATGTGCCTCGACCGTCGGAAGTGTTATATTTTCGTTCAGCCAGAACAATCAACACAGTCTCGGATTCGTCTGAAAACAACGACATGGCGCCAATACCCAAGGGAACTGTGACGGTAACGGTTCAATATCCGCGCGACGAAACATCAACCTTCGATCTCGACTACTACCTCTCAACGCACATCCCGATGGTAGCAAAGGCCTGGGGACCTTATGGTCTGATATCCTGGGCCGTGATAGAGGTTCCGAAACCACCATCAGGCCCACTGCCACCATACAGCATTCAGGCTTTTGTCACATTTGAAGCGAAGGGTGAAACAGGATTTGAGGGCGCCGTTGCTGGCCTGACATCCGAGGAAGGGAAGGCACTGTCGGCGGATGTTGTAAATTTCAGTAACCGGACGCCAGAAGTTCTGATCGGCAGTGTTAAGGGAAGTGGTTGAACTGTGTAACCTTCTCAGCGGAGTTGTCCAAACGTAGATTCGGATTCTCCAGTAGGGCAAGACCTATAAAGGACATGGCAAGCAATGTCGAAGATTTCTCCAGTCCAAAATCCATTTCACCTACGAACATTGCTGCAATGTCTATAATGCCGGCCTAGTTGGTGCTACAGATTGAAGGAATGATGGTCTCTTGATTGAATATAGCAGAAGTGTTAAAGACATATGTAGCCAACTGCTCTCGACAAGTTGTGTGTCAACGCCTGCATGTGACATATAGCAAGTTGGCGACTGCTTCGTGTTGTCACTTGATACGACTGAGAAGAGCAACAAGCACGAGATATGATCCATTGAACCCACCACACCATTTCAAAGCAAATCAGGCGCCGTGTTTTATAACCTGACTCCCTGAAGCAGCAAGGCCGTAGTGGGTGTATGGTTGGCTAGAGCTGCAAGGTAGTCGACCCAAGTCGAGCTCTGTTGCACTGGTCGTGGTCTGCAGCAAACTGCAAAGCTCGAGGCGTACCTCTTGACTTTGTGTTCAACACCCTGACAGAAGGCGAAGTTATAGGGCTGGTCAACGTCTCAGTCAGCACCACATTCAGTTGGGTCTCATCAATCACGCTGCAGCAGCAACCGGAATACGTCTCGGTTTACTGATTTTGTTGCCGTCTCAAAGAGGATCTCAACGAAATTAAACAATCGGTCTTCTCGTGCAAGAACCCGAATACGACTCTATGCCGCGATGTATCCAAGTGCAGCATCAATAGACAATAATGTTGACAGTATGCACTGAGGACATCTCGCAGACTACATGGTCACAACCCCTTGCACAGACACCACAGGCTACATGGTCACAACCTCTTGCACAGAGACAGCAGGGCAACGTTCACGGTTTCAGTCGATTGAAGACGTCGTCGCCTTCCTAGGCATACCATACGCCAAACCACCCATTCAGAGTTTACGTTTTAGACCTCCTCAGTCTCTACCAGTAGAGCCGGTATGTACCGCCACTGCAGAACGACAAGCCATCCAATTTGGACCCGTGTGTTATTAGTTTTGTATTGTCATTGACTAGGAAATTCCAAGGTCGAAACATCGTTAATGACGCTCATTGTTGTCACCATCCTCACAGCGGCGACTATCCTCACTCCCGTTTCTATCCTCACAGCGGCGACCATCCTCACAGCGGCCTCCATCCTCACAGCGGCCTCCATCCTCACAGCGGCCTCCATCCTCACAACGGCCACCATCCTCACAGCGGCCACCATCCTCACAGTGGCCACCATCCTCACAACGGCCACCATCCTCACAGCAGTCTCCATCCTCACAGCGGCCACCATCCTCACAGCGGCCTCCATCCTCACTCCCGCCCCCATCCTCACAGCAGCCACCATCCTTACAGCAGCCGCCATCCTCACTCCCGCCACCATCCTCACAGCAGCCACCATCCTCACTCCCGCCTCCATACTTAATACTGCCTCCGTCCTCATTGCAACGTACAATCTCCACCGTGTGCGCTACACTTGTGTGTTCTCCCCCACTGATCGAGCTCGTGATCAGATCGAATACTCTTGCCTCCACCTTCGTTACCGCTTGTCCGAGGGTAGTTCGCGCGCTCATTTTTGGGCGTGTTGGAACTCTCCACTTGCGTATCCGAGTCGTCACATCATATCTTCTCTCTTCATAATGAGTGCCCCCAATCACAGCGAAGCTGGGCTAGCCCCTGAGGAAATGCCTACCATCCAGGAGGTGGAAAGTTGGAATAAGGATCAACTGCTCAAATGGATCCAACAAACGGCACCAGACCTTTTTGAGCTTGAGGAGGACGTTCAAAAATTCAGAGCGGCAAGAATCAAGGGCCCCACCTTCTTGGAGTATGCTAAGGATATCGGCTTCTTCAGAGAAACTAATCTGCCCCTTGGTGTCTACAGGGATCTTGCGTCTCTTGCGAGAAAACTTGTTGAACAGAGTAATATTAGACTATGGATATGACTCAGACACCAGCTAACAGTGGCACAAGGGGATAGTGAACAAGCCGGCCCTGTCCCCAAAAAAAGGCGTCTAGAGGATCGTCAACCTCCGAATCCGAAACGTTTCCAGCTGTTGCTTCTTCCAGGATCCGATACCACTTATGAAACCGAACCAGCTGTAGTGCGTTATGCACCACTCACAGCTGGCATCTAGTTAATGGTGTTCCAGGACAGCAGTCGCCCCTTTTTCCCATCAAATGCACAGTTTACCAACTTCTCCACCAAACCCGGCGCCATTGTTGTTGACAAAACACACTTCATCCCTCTGTTAGAGGAGGGTACCTTCGAATACATGTTTCTCCGTCCTCGACGGTGGGGAAAGTCCACGTTTCTCAACATGCTCGCCGCGTACTATGATGTCGACACAAAAGATTCGTTTGAGGAGATCTTCGGCAGACTTCATATCGGCAAGACACCGACAAAGTCTCGTAACTCTCATCTCATTCTTCTCTTCGATTTCTCGTCAATCACCGTTGGATCTCGTGATGAAATCAAGCAGAGCATCTTTAGCAACATCTCCGCGGCACTATCCGATTTCCTATTTAAATATCGCAACATCCTTGGCGACCCGCCACCGGAGGAATATATTATTCCCAACGACACGGCGGCTTCACTTCAGAAGGTGCTGGTAAGTAAGTTAGGAGCTGGCGTTTACGACAGCACTAAAGTGAGACTAGGGGCTCGTTTACAAATGGGGCTACACTGCTTTCGTTGGCGTCGACGAATACGACGCTCCGGCAAATTTGTTGTTTGATGGCTGCCTTGAGCAACCGAACGCGTGTGCCGGAGAACATGTTACGAATCCAAGACCTGTCAGAGCTTCTCAAAGCCCAGTTCTTTGTTATATTGAAGCAAGCTTGTGGCAAGTCTGTGGAAAAGTACTGGCTTACTGGGGTGCTTCCGGCTTTCCGTGATGGGATCAGTCCCCTTACAGCTACACAGGTAATCTCGTTTGAAGACGAGTACCACTCCTTATGCGGGCTTACACAGGATGATGTTGAGGCGATTGTCAAGCGAACCTTGCGCGATCTTCCACAGAGTGCTCAGTCCAGCACTTTGGAGTCTCTGGAGCGTTGGTACGACGGCTACAGGTTCACCAACACCTCTATCGACTCTGAAAACCTGACCTTGTACAACCCGCAACTAGTTTTCGTTCACTTGCGGAATGTTGTTTCTGGCCGGCCGCCGACATCTTACATTAACGAAGCCAATGCTGTGCACACTTCGACAGTGTTGTCACTCGTGGGTGAGACCGGACCCGTCACCATTCACAGTCTCATCGATATGCTCTCCTCAAGCGTAGAGGCCAAAATCTCGACCAAGCTTTCCTTCGAAGAAATTATGCGAAATGAAGAAATCCGGCCAAAAAATGTGACTTGGTCTCTCTTATACTATCTGGGGATCGCCACTTTCCATGAGGATTCAGATAGTCTAGAGGAAATAGACTATCTGTGTGCACCTAATGGCACCATGGCATACCTGGTCAGTCCTCGAATGTCATGCTTAAGGGAGCGTTGATCATTGACTTTGTTCCCACAGATTCAAAAACGTATCAGGAATCATCTCAATGGTGGCCCTGGCTTTTCCACGAGGACGCGCCAGTCCTACAGGGACTTTATAAGCGGCAACCCCACTCCGTTTGTTGAATTACTCGAAGACTTTTTCCGTCACAGAGCCACTAGGTCCCTCGCTGATGCCGATGAGCCAACCTTGGTGACGGTGATCGAACTGCTCTGGTTTGAGGAAAAGCAGTGTGCACCTCAAATGCGCCTTCTGGCAGACCCGACTAAGAAATGGGGAGATGGAAGACACGCATTTGTCGATATCTTCGTCGGCAATTCGCAGCGGCAACTTGGTGAGGTGAATCCAGTTCTCATCATGGAGCTCAAGAATGTGTCGCTCCTTTCTCTATGGAAAGCAAGACAACAATTTCCCCGCGGCAAGCCGAACTCCAACACCCAGTACAATCCCATATTGGATGAGGTGCGCGAAGCTACCGAGGACCAATTATTGGATTTGAAGTACACCTTCGAGGAAAAGAGTCGTCAATGGGTCACTTTGCGAGTCAAGGACACTCTGCGGGCCGCTACTGCTCAACTCGACAATTACATAAGCATCATGTTGGATGGTCAGGGAGGGTCAGCACGTCGTGGCGTTTTTGACCAGAGAGTGTTGTGCCGAGATGGAGGTGACGACGTGCTTTGTGGATATGTCATTATCTGTGTGGCTGGTACGCGAGTCATATGTCGACACACGGCGACGAGAGCCACTGAATACTTGTATACACGCAGCCTCGCACTGCGTGTACACAAGCTCAAGGGTCTCTGCGTAGGGTCGCGAAATCTCTATGGTGGGATGGCCTGGAAACGAACAACGAACTGAAATTGCAAGGTTTTTGCATTTGATTCCATGAGGTTGTCCCTGGTCATAGGGGAGGGAGGCCAGGAGAATTCCAAAAAACAGGCAGCCTATAATTACAAAAGGTCCAAAGTCGGCCCAAATTTGGGGCAGGAATTCTGAGCTGTCTCGTGTAGGCGCGAGGGCGCAGAAATCGGTGCCGTTTCACCCAGACGAACCATTAAGGTGTACTTGAGGGTTTGGCACATTGTCACAGGAGGAGAGTGGGCAGGCATCCTTGTTTCAGGGCTCATCGGGAAGGCAGGACAATCTTCAAAGAGCAGGGACTGCTTTGCACACGATCCTACTCACGGTCTTTCCGATATCATCGGATGGCCACAGTACAACCCAAACGGTGCGCAACACACCCTCGTACCATCTGCACTGATACTCACATAGGTGAGAATTTGAGAATCTACACTGATTCAGCTTTTCCAAAACAATGAGGTAGCCGCGAACTTTGTTGATCCTAACATTTATCCGCCAGTTATATGATGGGACGACATTGCTGCGCCTCTACCCGGGGGTAACCAGCAGTAATGCTTCAGGCAAGACGACAGCTGAGCGAGGTCACGGAAGCGAACAGTGGTCTTGGGTACAGAGTTCTGAGAGGTAGGAATGATGAAGAAGAAAGGCGCCAATTGACCGCCTTTAAAAGTCAAACACACCTCTTTTCCAAGATATAACTGCATGGAGTATAATCTCACAACCTATCGGAGAAGGCCGACCAGTGATTCGGCGTTCAAAGGATACCAAAGACGAAACCAAACGGTCTGAATTGGTAAGGCAATGATCACCTGACATCGTTGCCTTGTTTCGCAAGAAACTAACAATGTGAGGTACACCGAGGAGGTATCAGCTGAGCAATTTTTCAAGTGTCCACACCACACAACTAGCTGCTCAGACTACTCCTCTCCTCTCTAGTGCGGGCATTTTCTCCAAATCCCCACTCTGGCATGCCCCACAGAGGTCGGGGTTGGGGAAGACGCTTAAAGTGCCGGCTCCCTTCACCAACAACTTCCCCACCTTGTTGCTGAGCCGAGGAGCAGAGCGCCTAGAGGAGAGTTCTGATCACCCCAGTCACGCTTTTCCATACAGTTACGCACCCCGGAGAAGTGAAGAGAGCGAGAGTTAATTAACATGGAGGCCAAGTCCCAAGCTGTCCGACGCAAACGAGCGATGAAGGCTTGCAGTAGCTGCCACGCTCGAAAAGTCCGCTGTGACGCGACCGAGGTTGCCCCTGGAAGACCGTGTACCAATTGTCGGCTTGATGGAGTCCCTTGCGTTATCCCAGTTAGACGGCGAGAGCGGAAATCGTCCGAGTAAATGAGTGGCCGCTCCCAGATTTGGCTCAGCAGCTAACCAGACGACAGGAAAACCCCTAATTGTCAAGTGATAGCCCCTCTCTCCTCTCGGCCTGGTCCAATCCCTCAAACAGGACAAGCGCTCTCGTCCTCAGGACGGAGCCGTTTGTCTGAAGGCGACTCGACGGCTCCGGTCATCAATGCTACTCTCGATTTCCGAATCACCGATTTATGGAAGCACTCAATCAGCTATTCTGCTAACGTAGCACAGACATTTGGGCAAGGTACGCGGAGAAGGCACCAATACGACTGTCGGAGGGCTCACTGTGTCGCGAAACAGATGTTCATAATTCACCACGTGCCGGAATACCTCGGCCCCTGGACTTCGACAGCAGACCTCCGGGTCTTCAAGGTCAAGTTCCCTTTGCTTACTACGACTTTGTCGACGCGAAAAGGTTGTCCAGTGTTCGCACAAACGATGTTCACTACTTGGAACATAACGGAAGCCTGCACCTTCCATCAAGGCCCGTCTTTGATGACCTTGTCCGAGAATACTTCCTGCACGTCCATCCGAATGTGCCCATGCTGGACGAGGCCAAATTTTGGCAAATTTTCCAAGGCCAATCCAACAACACGGCGGCCTTTGGCCGGATATCACTCTTCCTGCTCCAGGCTATGTTCTTCGCAAGTTGTTCTGTATGTGTCTACTATCCCGGCACTGCTCGAGCAACCGTCTGACGCTTCCAAGTATGTGCCGCTCGCTCCTCTTCGACGGTGTGGTTTTGGCAGTGTCCGAGATGCCCGTGAAGTTTTCTATCGACGTGCCAAGGTAATGCAACACTTCTCCGGGGACATGGTGATCGCTAATCTGTCCTGGCAGTCGCTGTTCGACTTTGGGATCGAGGATGACTGCTTCTGTATTGCCCAAGGTGCCCTCCTCCTGTCGTACTATAGCACCAACCTGGAACGGCATACCAACTCGTTCTGGCTCGGGGTGGCCATTGACAACGCGCGGGCGGCGAAGGCTCAGTTGTACTACTTGGACGATGACTCCTCCAGATACATCAAACGGATGAAGAAGAGACTCTGGTGGTGTTGCATCTTACGGGACAGGATCCTCCCGCTGGGGCTCCGGCGGCCATTGAACATCACTCTGGCCCACTTTCATTTTGGCCTGGAACCGTTGACGGAGGATGACATGGAGGACGAGATTGGCCGCTCCAAAGTTTACGACGCCAACACGCAGAGACTCCTGGCCCGAATCCTTGTGGCGCAGTGTGGGCTGGCGGCCCAACTCACGGACATCATCATGACGCTCTATCCCGTCAACGGATGTGGTCCAAAAAGATTCACCGGCCGCGAGGATACGGTCGAGGCACAAAAAAAGCTGGACCTCTACAACCAGAAGTTGAACCACTGGTTCAATACGTTTCACTCTTGGGTTGATACGCGTACCTCATCCTCTGAGACTCACCCATCTGTGATATTATACGCCAACTTGTTGTTTATATACTATCGGTGAGCCCCGCAATTCAGGCCCCAAGGTCTCGGCTAAACAACCTAGGTCGGCGAAGCTTGCTCTATGCCACTACGAAGCTTTCTTGCTGGAATCCTGTTGGCTCCCCGGATGTGAAGCTCGTTCGAGCCGACAAAATTCGATCAAATATGAAATTAGGAGTGAGACCAGTGCGGTCACGGAGAATTTGAGAACGCTGATCCGATGGAACCTGGTGCAATATCTGCCCATCTCTGCGTAAGCACCATCCTAACCGTCCCGGCCGTGACAACTAATCCGGTTTGAAAGGGTGGCATACACCACACTGCCTCTACTTCTCACAGCCATGGATCTCAAATTGTCCCCAACTGCTGGCCAAATGGATGTGAGAAGACGGCGGCTCGAAGGCTACACCGAGGCGATGAAGCAGTATCTCCGGAGATACGATGGCACCGAGAAAGTAACGACCTTTATTGAAATGATTCTCACAGATACAGAGCGTCAATATCGCCGAATATGCGACCGAGTGGACGACAGACTGGTGCAACGAAATCCCACGGTCTTGGGCGAGGAGAAAGATTGGTGCGAGACATTCAGCCAGAATCCCCGGCTTCACCTCCGGCTGACGCTGTCACTTGACTTGTCCTTTTCGCGCGGGGACTTTCCCACTGATTCAGACTTTCCAAAAGGACTACGTGCGAATGAACTTCAAGATCCCCCCGGTGTGGACGATCACCTCGTGGAAGTCAACTATGCTGAGACCGATGTCGGGAGGGCAATCAGGAAGGAAACGCCCACGTTACCGCCGATTACCTGGACAACCAGCGACGACGAAGAAAGCTCTGATCTCTTCTCACCCTTGGACAACTATGTCAACCTGGATTTTATGGAGGTTTCTGACCAACAAAACCACCAGGATAGCAGTCGCATATGGGTTGAAGAAGAATCGGCCATTATGCCTGGTCATTTCGACCCTTAAAACGGTTACGTCAGATGGAGTTCGGGGCTGTCTTCCTATTGTCTGGGGCATACGATTTGTAGTATCATACTTGGAGCATCTCTTTGTTGTGGATAATACCCTGGCCGGGTTAAATACATCTGGATATGTTCATAAATTCAACAACTGTTGCCATCAAGTTTGTGTCGAGGGAATAACCCAGGTCTTGAAACGAAAACGATCTCCTGCACGTCACACCTGGGCTGCTGGGTGAATCCGAAGGCGAGGCCGACGCTCTAACTAGAGATCCACTGACCTAGCTAACTAATGCTGGAGCTCCAAGAATGTTAGCTCAAAACTTTGCCCCGGAGTCGGTTCACCCACCAATCAGGCTCGCTGCAGGTGCCGGCAGCCGAGGGTGTTCTCGGTAAGATCTACAATCACCTGAGAAGGTAAATGGGAACGCTGCCGACCCACAGAACGCCTATGCACCCCGTGTTGTCTGGGTATAGGGCCCCAGTCGCGACCGGCCTACATGTCCACAGGGGTGGGTTCTCCATTGCTTTGGAATCTCGTTCCAGCACGACTCGAGATCTCTTTTCGGACTCATTACCAACATGCACAAAGAAGCGCGGACAAGTAAGGAGAAGGTCCGTACGACGTCTATCTAACCCAGGATCGGGTCATATTGGTCTGCAACAGAGTGGAGGCATTCGCAGACAGTTGAAATGAGAGCAAGGAAGTTGCCTGCTGCACCAGCACTGAGAGATTCAGGTTGGCGGGCAGTTTTATAGTATCAAAAGGGGTATACATTGAGTCGTTTATCCTGCCGACTGTTCGACACATCTGGCCACCGCAGGATACCAAAGAAAAGATAGTATGATCCTCGAGGGCAGTTGTCCTATTGCCATCTTTGGAGTCGAGAATGGTAAAAGTCAATATACCAAATCTGGGTTTCTAACAAACTACGGCGTTGCAATCCGGCTAATAAGATATGGCAAGGCCCCCTCGCATGTGACTGGATGACTCTGCAATCAGGATACTTGCGGAGGGTACCATGGTGATCGTGTCCATTGCAGCCCTGCTGGTTTCATGTGGATAGTCGATCATAAGCTGAGGCATACACGGATTGACTTTGTTGTATCTGCCGGATGTGTCGGGTGTACAAAGACCACACATTGTCGCCGATTGAACTCTTGCCAGATTGGCTCTAGACTTGGGTTGCCGAGATAGGTGTTGGGGTCTCCATACCGTGTAAAAACCGTTACTCCGTCGGTGTGCAACTCATCAAGAGCGTTCCAATGCAGCTTCTATGTCAAGCAGACTGGGAGGGAGGCAAAGAAACCAAATTTGTCCGGCTGTTTGTCGCGCAGCTCGGCGGCGTAGAGATTCGGGTTGCGAGCAAATCGAAGGATGCCTTGCCTTTCACGATACACGCTCCCGGTGCCGTCACGGACAAGATTGCTGTCTGGACACCAAGACGGTCCATGATCAGTTCGGACCGGCGGGCCATACACTAGGGTCGCCTGGAGATCGTTCATTTTCAGCGGGTAAAATACGAGATACGAGATACGAGCACAAACCTCCGGCATCAGCGACGGCTTCGGCAAATGTCAGCGTCCTTGATTGCGGACATGCATTATCTCTGTATCTTTGGCATAGAAATTAGGCACAAAGTGATATGAGTGTCGATTTTGTTAATGGGGGGCTTTGGTGGCCAACCGACGGCTGCATTTGGATTCATCGACCATGTGCTGCGCCATATTTGGGAAAAGAAATCTTGACAAGGGGATGCCAGAAACGAGTGCTATAAAACGCCAAGCACAACGTTGTGTTCTCCCATGTATGGAAGCAATAATATGTATCCTACCTTAGGGTGGGAGGAGGTGAATACGCAAAAGAGAGGACTTTGGACCTCCAGCCCAAGCTTCGCTTCGGCGATCATGGAAAGCCGCAGAGCCAAGACAGGGATCAAACCGAGTTCTTGAGCATCTACTTGGCACCCCGCAAGTTCCGATATTGGGATTGTTCGGCACTGCTATGGTGCTTCGGCCGTTACTCTCACGCCGGCGCTGGGAAGAAAATTTTACCCTGGCAGCCTGAACCTGTGATATAACGCCGCAACAGGCTCATCAATGTGACAACTTGGATAACATTCTTCCAGATTTTCTGTGCTAGAGTAGCCCCGCTTAGGCGAGATGCTTCCGGGCCAATCATGAAGTGACTTGACCTTTCGAATCTCAATGTCAGACTGGGCTCGACCAAGAAATATTCAGGACTGTCAACAGCGGTCGGAAGATTCATGGCAGCCTACCAACATTCAAAAGTAATGGTGTGATGTTCACCGTACCCAGAGTCAACCGATCAAGACTGGCCGGTTCATTATTGCTTTAGCAGAGTGGACAGATCACAGGCTGGAAAACTGGACCCCAAGAGATTGAACCATCATAGACGGATGAGCCGTTTTCTAGTTGAAGCGAAATTACGTGGTGAAGAATCTCAAAAGGCAGATGTTCTAAAACTAGCTAGCCGAGAGATATGACCTAGGCGGGCCACGTAGAGGTCGGGACGACTATTCTTCAAGTCATAGTCAAACAGCGGGCGAGGGGTCCAAGGATGCGTAGAACATGTCATCTCTTTCTCGACAGGCCGGAGGTGATATTGTCTACAATAAAAAGAGCGTCGTCGAGGACACTGTTGAAGGTATTATGGTCACTATCTACGTAGAGCACGAGAGACTCCGTCCTGCTTGACTTCCCCTCCTGCGCTTTGCTCTTGGGGCCTAACAGAGAGGGTGGAGCGTCTAATACGGGGTTGGTGCAGCGGCCGCCTCATTCTGTTAGCTCCCCCTACCGCTGACTCTTGACCATGTAGCTTTCAATTCTCCCGCGGACTCATAAAATCCGGAATGACTGAATCGAAAAAATTCCTGATGTCAAAACCTAGAGGGATGTCACTTTCGCTTATCCAGCCAGTATCGTCGCTGGGATAATAGAGGGCGTCTGTTGCAGAATTGCCCGTTGGCGCGGTATGGTTTTGATTGGGATATCCCTGCCGTCGTTAGCATTCTGGAGGATACTATGGGTTATAGACGCACCGTCGTCACGAGTGAAGAGGTTGGAGAGAGGGGAGTAAATTCTTGTGCTGGGTTCGGCGCCGCTGTTGCAGAAGCAAGGGGGCCGGGGAGTCGAGACTGCACGTCTCGGACGTATTGTCGAGCAATGTGGGCAAATTCGGAAAGAAGTGAGCTAGGCAAGGAGCCGCCCGTGGCGTACTCCAGTCGGCTGAAATAACCGGCCGCGACATCCAGGAATGCCAAATTGTTTCTCGTCTCGGGATGGGTTGGATTGTGTATGACCAGGTCGAACAGAATGAAAAGCGCCGAGAGGGGCATGATGCCCAATATCCTGGCCACATCAGACATCTAGTTGCGAGCAGTCAGATTAGAAAGCGAAAGGTATCCTACCAAATATGAGTATACGCCTCTGTGTCAATATATCTTGTGAATTGGATAATCATGCGAGCAGAGTGCATCAGAGTTATTTTGGTGTCTTCTTGTTGCGGCGACGGAGTGTCGGCCTCGATGTGTAATGCCAGGCGAGAAAGGGCGATCAACATAGAATAGTATGAAAAGTATGTCTTCAGGGCGGCGGTCATGGTGCAGTTGTTCAAGAGATTCTGTACCCGAAATGGTTCTCCAGGTCGAAATTCTTCCGGAATGGAGATTCTCCATCGTTCGAGATCCTCTCTCACCGTGTCAATTGCGGCCCGATACTGCTCTCTTGAATTCATGGTTGCTGTGACGGAGAACAAAGTTTCATACGCCTGGGACATCAACCGACCCAGGCGAGCACATGACAGAAAGAAGTCATAGCCATTAAACACGGCTTCTGGCGTCACTGGAATCGGTGTCCCGATGTCGTAGTCGCTAATCACCTGAGCAATCAGCACGGTCCATCATCCGTCACAGCCGCGACTCACTGAGCTTCGACCTGCCGCAAAACTCGTCGTCTTCTCAATCGTATATATCACCCAAAATGTCCGGTCGCGAACGGCTCCATCTTCGCCCTGGGCAGAGGCACGGTGGTAGCGCAAGGAGACGGCCATTCTGGCCGCTTCAGATATTAGCATTTCCTCGATTTGGATACAAGAAAAGTTGGTGGCAAATATGCACTACCAACGGTCAGTGATCTCGTCTTTCCTCGGCGATTGAGACACCATTCACCATCGCGGTAACCGCCTAGAACGGTCAGTTGGCACGACATCGGTCATACTGTTCAAACATACCTGGACGCTGGTCAGGGTTTGTTGGGGAACTATGATTTCAGGAAATAATCCGAGAGCAATTTGAAACAGTTTCCATGCTTTCCCTTTCCCCGGATCGAAAGCACCGCCTTCACAATATTGGCACCCGAGAGCCAATACGCTATGATAGAGGGCAGAGAATGGGGCGTTGAGCTCCACCAACTTTGACACCTCGGGCTTGAGCGCCTTCTCCTCAAATTCCTTTCGATTCAAAAAAGGGTACAAGGGATGCACTTGCTCGAAATACGCTATGTTTGAGTTAGAAGGTGCCAGTCCAACAAATAGGTCATGAATGACCTTGTATGTAGGAAATGCAGGACTCCTCTGACAGCGGTACAGGAGATGACGGTCGGTTGAACCGAATTGTCGAGCCTGAAGACCTCCCAGCACGGTTCATCCGTGCATTGATCTCGGTGGTGATGGTCTCGAGGAGTTCTCGAAGCCTGGTATGTCCGAGTCGGTTCGACACCGAGGAGATTCGGCTCTCGGAGAAGACTGCGAGGCTGGCACTTCCCACTAGAAATGTCAGATCAAGGATGTGTGGTCAATAGTTGATGCTACCATATTGATCATGGGCCTATAGTTGAACAAATTTCAGCGTCGATCACAACACGTATGGCTTCCTGACCTTGAATAGAGAGTTGGCATCTCGTCTTCTTCCGCTGGCGTGACGATTCTCTAGAAGATGCTCTATGTACAATTTGGAATGCCATGGACGGTCTGGTGGTGAGGAACCGTATCGAGGGTGACCAGGAGTGTCTGATGGGGTCACAAGTGGATTGGTGGAAGCAGGAGTCGCTTGGACGAGAAGTCAACAATCAGGGTTGGAAGGTCATTGTCCAGCGTACCATTGGGCCTCCGAAGTCGTCTCTTGTGCTGGCTGAAGTGACATGGCACTCCGCGTCTCTGGTCAAATGTCAGCATGAGAAGGTGCCATCGCTTAGGATCTCACGAGGCAGTTGGCACAAATTGCCGAATCAGATTGCTCGGCTGCTGGAGGTCAAGTCAGTCAGTGTTCGAGGATACTCCGACACACTTACCAATGCAGCGAACCTTCCTCGCCTTGCAGTCGTCGCAGGACTTTGAGATTTTCAGAGGCCTTGGAAGCATTTGCAGGTGGATGGGTAGAGCTGATGGAATCAGTCTCGGCTCGGCTGATCTGAAGAGAGTTGGATTTTATATTTGCCGAAGTTGCCAAGTCCCGAGACCCGAGATCACGTGTTCCGGGTTCGGGAGTTATATCTGGTTCGAGTACAGTCAGATCCAACTGGCTGCCATGGTAGTTATTCTGTCTCGTAGCGGATAATCTCTGCTGTTAGAACCTGACTTGACGAATAGATCGTGCAGTTCAATTGCGTGGAAAAATTAGGTTTTGTGCTGGCGTGACACCTCCGGAGCAGCCGGCTCGGCCGGATTAAGTATAAGTAGACCATCGCTGGTCGCCGGTGATTTGGAAATCACAATGAGATTCCGATCGCCGAGATTCACTAAATCGCTCACCGGATCTATGCCACGACATGGGAATTTTGGGAATGGCATGATCTGTCGAAAACCCGAAGTGTCGAGCAGCAAGACGCTTTAAATCCCGCTTGGTCGACACCGAGTGCAACTTTGATTCTCTCGACGTCTACCCCCGTTGGCTTTATGGATGCGATGATGTCGACGCCCGGCGAGGTATCTCTGAATAGTAATGGTAGCCTCGATCCAAGGAAGCCAAATGACACCTCAGGTTTCGATCCTATCTGGTCCGAGACAGAACGTCAACAGTTGCGCCGCATTGCCACCAATCACTCGATCGAATCTGTCAGGCATCCCGAGCTCGACCCCGTCAGCAAGAGCTTCGACCTCTATCAATGGATGAAGTACCAGTTACAGCTGTTCGAGGCTGGCGCCGTCAAGCCAAGACACACCGGTGTGGTCTTTAAGGATCTCAGTGTGTACGGGTCCGGGGCCGAAATCAAGCTTCAGCAAACTGTTGGGTCAATCTTAACATCTCCATTACGATTAAAAGGGATCACCGCCGGCCACAAGATGCACAAGACCATTCTCCACCACTTTGATGGCGTTGTGAAGCGGGGAGAAATGTTGCTGGTCTTGGGGCGACCGGGAGCTGGCTGCTCCACCTTTCTCAAATCCATTTCGGCCGACCTCGAAGGGTTAAAGATTGATGATGCCGCCCGGGTCAGTTACGACGGCATTCCCCAGAAGGTGATGAGAAAGGAATTCAAAGGAGAGATTCTCTACAACCAGGAGGTCGAGAAGCGTGGGTGCCCTCCCATGGATTGATGGCGACGAGGCTAAAGTGACAGACTTCCCTCATCTCACCGTGGGCCAGACACTGAACTTTGCTGCCGCTGCGCGGGCTCCGCGGAGCCGTGTTCAGGGAATGTCGCGGGCCCAATACGTCGCTCATGTCCGGGACGTGGTCATGGCGGTCTTTGGTCTTTCTCATACCATCAACACCAAAGTCGGTTCAGATTATGTCCGGGGCGTCAGCGGCGGCGAAAGGAAAAGAGTTTCCATCGCGGAAATGGCGCTGGCCGGGTCGCCTCTCTGTTGTTGGGATAATGCCACGCGCGGACTCGACTCCGCGTCCGCACTCGAATTCGTTCGGGCCTTACGGCTCAGTTCGCTTTTGTTTCGTGCCACACATCTGGTCACGGCGTACCAGGCATCTCAGGGGATATACGACCAATTCGACAAAGTCATCGTGCTGTACGAAGGACGAGAAATATTCTTTGGTCCGGCATCACAGGCAAAGCCATATTTCGAGCAGATGGGATGGATTTGCCCGCCTCGTCAAACCGTGGGTGATTTCCTCACCAGCATCACGAATCCTCGTGAGCGGCAAGCCAAACCAGGGCTCGAAATGCGTTTGCCCCGGACGGCGGAAGATTTTGAGCGGTACTGGAGAAACAGCAGCGAGTTCCGAGATCTCCAGGCGCAGATTGCCGCGCACGAGGAGCAATATCCCGAAGGCGGGCCCAGTGTCGAGGAATTCAAGGCGGGAAAACATCAGCGCCAGGCCCGACATACCCTCCCTCGATCGCCGTATACGATCAACATTCCGATGCAGGTCCGACTCTGTACCACGCGTGCATATCAGCGTATCTGGAACGACAAGACCTCGACCTTGACCACCGTCAGTGGCGAGATCATCATGTCTCTGATCATCGCCTCTCTCTTCTACGGCACGCCCTTTGGCACGCAGGCCTTCTTTGCCAAGAGCTCTCTCCTTTTCTTTGCCATCCTTCTGAATTCTCTCTTGACCGTGTCAGAGATCAATGCGCTGTACAAGCAGCGGCCCATTGTGGAGAAACATGCCTCGTACGCCTTCTACCACCCTTTCACCGAGGCCCTGGCCGGCGTCGCGAGCGACATCCCGATCAAGCTCGCGGCGGGTATCGTGTTTAACACCATCACCTACTTCCTGGGGGGACTCCGATATGAACCGGGGCCGTTCTTTATCTTTTTTATCATCAACTTCGCCGCGCTCCTCGCGATGAGTTCGATCTTTCGGACCGTTGCCGCCTGCACCAAAACGATCCCTCAAGCTCTGGCTATCGCGGGGGTCATTCTCCTTGCCGCGGTGATCTACACCGGGTTCGTCATTCCCCGACCCAACATGCACCCTTGGTTCAAATGGATTACCTGGATCAATCCGCTGTCCTATGCGTACGAAGCGCTGATCGTGAACGAATTTCATGGAAGGAATTTCCCCTGTTCGAGTGTGATCCCGGCATATCCTGGATTCTCCACCGGATCCAGCAACACGTTCATTTGCGGCGAGAAGGGCGCGATTGCTGGAGAACTCTTCGTCAACGGCGACCGATATCTCGACGCCAGCTACGGCTACGAGTACTCTCACCTGTGGCGCAATTTCGGCATCCTCCTGGCTTTTCTCTTCTTTTTCCTGATTGTTTATTCGGTCGCCACCGAGCTCCACTCACACACGACCTCCACGGCCGAGGCCTTGGTTTACCGAATCGGCCACGTCCCCCGAGCGGTCCAGCAGGGAATCGCCGAGAAGGATTCCCGCATTGTGGGCGACCCCGGCCAAGGTGACAATGACGGACTGCAGGCCCTTCCCCAGCAAAGAGATGTGTTTACCTGGCGAGACGTCTGCTACGACATCACAATCAAGAAGGAACCGAGACGGCTGCTGGACGGAGTCAGCGGCTGGGTCAAACCCGGCACTCTGACCGCGCTGATGGGCGTCTCCGGGGCCGGTAAAACCACTCTTTTGAACGTCCTGGCTCAAAGGGCCTCTTTTGGCGTCATCACGGGAGATATGCTGGTCAACGGCAAGCCTCGCGACCGCGGCTTTCAGCGTCAGACCGGTTACGTCCAGCAGCAGGATTTGCATCTGCACACCTCGACCGTTCGAGAAGCCTTGAGATTCTCTGCTCTCCTCCGCCAACCCCAATCGACCAGTCGAGAAGAGAAATACGAGTTTGTCGAGGAGGGTAAGGTATTGCCCCTCAGCTTTCCCGGACGTCGTCTAACTGTGGTAGTGATTCGCATGTTGAACATGACCGACTTTGCCGAAGCGGTTGTGGGGATTCCCGGTGAAGGACTCAACGTCGAGCAAAGAAAGCTGCTCACGATTGGGGTCGAACTCGCCGCCAAACCGGCCCTTCTCCTCTTCCTCGACGAACCGACGTCCGGTCTCGACAGCCAGTCATCGTGGTCCATTGTCTCCTTTCTTCGAAAGCTGGCAGATAATGGCCAAGCCGTGTTGGCCACGATTCACCAGCCTTCCGCCGTCCTGTTCCAACAGTTTGATCGCTTGTTGTTCCTGGCCACCGGTGGCCGCCCTGTTTACTTTGGAGATATCGGCCCGAATTCGGCCACACTGCTCGACTACTTCCACCGGAACGGTGCCCGTCGTTGCGAGGAAAGTGAGAATCCGGCCGAATATATCCTCGAGCTGGCCGGCGCTGGCACCTCGAATGAAATGAAGCAGGACTGGCCAGCGATCTGGCGCGGGAGCCCCGAAGCCGGTGCGGTCGAGGACGAACTCAATCGTCTCCACACCACGCTGCAGGAGCACGCCGAAGAGGGACCAACCGACTCTCACAGCCACGCTGAATTTGCGGTGCCGTTTTGGAATCAGCTGGTCGCCGTCACCATCCGAGTTTTCCAGCAATACTGGCGGACTCCCACCTATATTTACGGCAAATACACTCTGGGTGTGGCATCAGCACGTGAGTGAGACTTGGATTCGCGGGTCGACCTTGTTACTGACTTTTGCAGTCTTTGTCGGCTTCTCATTCTACCTTCCTGGAACCTCGGAGCAAGGCCTGCAATCTCTCATCTTTGCCATTTTCATGATCACGGCCATTTTTGCCGCCCTGGTCCAACAAGTCATGCCTCAATTCATCTTTCAGCGCGACCTGTACGAAGTCCGCGAACGGCCGTCGAAAACGTATCACTGGGCCGCCTTCATGATGGCTAATATCCTGGTCGAGATTCCCTACTCCACCGTTCTGGGGATCATGGTCTTTGGTGCATTCACTTACCCGGTCTTTGGCATCACTTCTTCCCAATATCAAGGCCTTCTCATGCTCTTCTGCATCCAATTCTTCGTCTTTGGCTCCACGTTCGCCCATATGGTCGTCGCCGCTTTACCGGATGCCGAAACCGCCGGCCAGATTGCGACCCTCCTCTTCTATCTCACCCTGGTCTTCAACGGCGTCTTACTCCCGCGCATTAACCTCCCGGGATTCTGGATATTCATGTACCGCGTCAGTCCCATGACCTATATCGTCAACGGCATTGCCACGGCCGTGGGGGGGCGTGTGGTTCGTTGCGCGAACAACGAGTTGAGCGTCTTCCAACCCCCTCCCAACACAACCTGTGGCCAATATATGGAGCGGTATCTCCAGGCTGCGGGCGCTGCTGCAGGAAGCCTGTATAACCCTGACGCGACCAGGAACTGCGCTTACTGCTCGTTGAGAGTGACCGACCAGTTCTTGGCTGCCCGGGACATCAAACCGGACCAGCGATGGCGGGACTTTGGCATCGTTTGGGCGTATATCTGTTTCAATATTGCTGCGGCTGTTTCGTTGTACTACATTTTCAGGGTCAAGGTTTGGAGGAAGCATTAGAGATATACATTACGGATGGGGGAACCATGCACATCTGGACGACATACATCGCTTGAAGCTTGTATCGATATTGACCAGTTGCTGGTAGGGTGATATGTCTGTGGCATGGACTCTGATTGGCCACGACCGCGCGTTCAATCAGTCAATTCTCTGGCAAGGCGAGAATTATATAACCGGCCTCGTTATGCTTGACCACTGATCCTTAGCTTGGTTCTCACCTTGGGTGCTTTATCTCCCAACTCCTATCGCTCAGCATAATGAGCGGGGCGGCGTGGAAGAGCCCCAAGGGGAAATTTGGAGGGCAGGCCAGCCGACATTTGGGGTCTAGGGGTTGCAAATGGGGCTGTCCCAACTCATCCTGGATTTCCTTCCCCACCAGTGCTGAAAGAGTGTGTGACTAAATCTGCCCAGTCGCCGGGCCGAGTTCGGTAGTATCCCACAAGTCGGCTCGAGGTTTCCGAGACGGGCTCCTTTTGATAAACCTATAGAGTCGAGAGATTCGTCACTACAGATTCTTCGTCCTATCGAGGTGTTTGCACAAGAAAATCAAAATTCATTATCTTTCATTATTCTGCATACCACGTCCAAAATGGCTCGAACACTGTTACACCAGGAAGTTGACACAATTCCTTCACCCATAGGACAGGTTTGGGCAATTCTGCAGGGATTCGGTGCCATCAAAGGCTGGATGCCCACCATAGACAGCTGCGACGTGGAGGGCGAAGGTATCGGTGCCATAAGGACGGTCCTGTTAGGCGGCCAAACCTTTAAAGAGAGGCTGGAAATCTACGATCCAGAAAAGCACACAGTGTCCTATCGATTGCTTGAGGCTGCGGGCCTACCCATGGAAGGTGGTTATGGCACCGTCACCCTGGAACCAAATGGCGACAGCACCAAGATTACCTGGTCGGCGGATGCAGAAAAGGTCGACGAGGAGGGGGTTCAACTCATCGGGGGAATTTTCGGACCCTTTATCAAGAGCTGCATTGGAGGTTTAAAAGACGTCTTGGCGCGACCTGGGAAGCCCATGTTCTAAGGACTCTACATCGCCCAAGGGGCTATCAAGGGATTCCATGGCCGTTTGTGGCAAATATTGAAGCACGTCTCAAAGCTCAAATGGCTATGCATGAAAAAATATTAATTTTCCATTGACCTTGCCTGTTCGGAGGATTCAGAATCGTCCGGGGTAAATACGTCATCTCAGCGTGATCGCGTTACCCATTGTCCGAGAAATGCACCGGCTCTAGCATCGCACATACAAGCTAAAGTTGTTAGAACGTTGCGTCCATAGCTTTGCATTGGGAAACAGGAACAGTGCCACTTCCGTGGTCCAATTGACCGACCAGGCGGTAGGCAATCTCAAAGCACATTCTTTGATGTCATGTGTCTGGCAAGACGGGTAGGTTTACAGGTGTCTATGCCAAGCTCAGCGTGGCCTTGAGCTCGGTTAAGACTACCGCCACCATTACACCGCCACCGTCAGACTCGTTGTGCGGGAGGTCTATGAAGTGGAAATGTTTTGTGAGGTGAGATTGCAGATTTGATGGCCCTTGCAGCTGATGTGAGTTTTGACTATGTCCTTGACGGCGTCACCGCTGCCCACCTGTAGCTTCCCAACTGTATGCTAACATGTCTCACGGTCTTGACTTTATCCGTCACAGCTGACAGCCTTGACTCTGCTACTCGTAACCATGAACTTACCACTATATATTAACCTATGATGGCTGTTATAACTCCCAGCCTGAGTCCGTGACCAAAGGTGACCTTGAAGTTTTACCTCAAGATCACGTGACACAGTCGGAAATCCTGGGAATGTGACTTGTCTGCACATGTCCCCGTCTCCATGCTAATCACATCTTCCTAGATATCGATATGATACGCCTGCTGCCATTGCTTGCCTGAGTCAACTGGTCGCGGGTCAACTGGCCCAAGTTGGTGAACCAGAGTCGTGACACCGCGCTTTCGCCACAAAACTTACCCAATAACCCCATATCCTCCTTCCATCCTCAGAACTGCCGATGCTCATCATCCAACGTGCTCACAATTTTCTGGTGCCGTTTCCAGTCTGTGTGCCCAAATGTCATTCTTCCGTGGAGATGGCGGACTTGTTTTCTAGCCTCTTCGAGCTTCAATGACCGCAAAATAATCTTCATCATTTCCTTCTTTCCCCGAGGGCCTGAATGCCGATCCTTTTCGAACTTCTTCGCCCGCCATACCACGATCCCATCTGGTCTCACCAGCACGGCCCCCGTTCGACCTGCCAGTCTGGCCCTGCATCACCAAGCCATGGCTCGCTCGGGGCAGGAATCGAGACCAAGCTGAAAAGTCCGCGACCTCCCTTTGAAGAGGACTCCCCGCATCCGTCCACAGGTCAGGGGCACTCGTGATCAGGACGAACTCATCGTACCGCACCAGATCACGCGTCGGCACCCGGCTTCCATCGGCCTTCTCTAGCATGCGTGAGGAAGATGTCCCGGGATCGTTGAGGGGTGATAGGATAGTGTATCCAGCTCTCCATTCTCGTTCAACTGACCGTCATGGCGTGTGGCCACGCCCCAGCTCCGAGGGCCTGGAACTCTTGGTCTAGGATCTTCTGTGCACGATCGACGGCGAGACGGATCTCACGACCAGTCTCCGTCTCGGCCGGTTCCATGTATGAGTTTATGGCCACTCAGTTCTCTGCTTCTCCGTTGGACGGTCGAATGCCTCAAGCAGTGTCCATGACGTTGGAACGCTGGCGAAGATTGTACCGGCTGGTTGTGCGGGCGCGTTGACCGATCGGATGCTGCCCTCGTCATATGTCGAGGAGGTCGCTGAACGCTGACTTGGGTGATAAAATGCCACTCCAGGAAGCGTTGATGGCAAAATTCAATTTGCAGATCAGATTATGCACGTCTTGTACTCCCGTGTTAAGCCCAAGGCGTCCCATGGCGGATCCGGTGAGCCGAGTCTCCAACGAGGAAGACGCGACCACTGGAGACCTTGCTCCGGTACTGCTTTGCACAGAACACGTTGACATACAGGTGGCTGATCGAGAGGATTGAGGCCGGGGATCTGAAGTGTATTCTGCATTCGCGTCAGCATGGCCTCCTGGTCAAACCGCTTTGGTCATTCGGATTCAATGCACAAGCGAACAACCACTCCTCGGTGTCGGTGGACATGGGATATGGTCTCAGATGGTACAAATATCCCGTTTCAATGCTGCCCCCCGGGTCGAGATCGCTGAACCAGGTGATAAAGTTCCGGATGTCTGGATGATGTCGAGAAATTGATACTCTCAAATGCGCTGACACGATGTCACGTTCGCCTTCCCACCCAATTCCAAGATTCTCGGTCAATCCTGCCGCGATGCAGTAGCCTGCTCGGAACTTTTCAGGAGTCTTCCCTGATTTTGGACAGTAAGCGGAACATGATCCAGCTCCCCTCGACATCAAGGACCTCAGCATGATAGTGTATGCCGTGTGGATTCGGCCCCCATGCTCGTCGTTCAAGATTGGCTCCAGACGAATCTGTGGCAAAGTCGTGCAGGAGCACGGACTGACTTCTTGATATTCTTTCTGGAACACGCCGCCGCCTCAGGCATCCCGGCTTATAATCCCCCTGCCGTTCGGCCCGAAGCTGGTATACTATGCCGTACGCCCGTCGATTGCCTTGGGCTTATTATGTCCTGTTCGATGCCGATTTGTGGTGCAATAATTACATCCGCATGCCTTCGGATGCATCGATGTGGATCGATACCTCTGAATAAGACGTGTGGAATTCTGCACAAAGAAGGAAAAATAGACGAGACAAGGCCAGTTGGCCACCGCCGACAATCACACCGTCAGTATGCACAATGCCATCCTCGTCTCTACAAAGAAATAGATATCGGATGACAAATTCCACGTTGCATTAATGGAATGATAGCGCCAGCCGTCAATGTTGTCCATCGCGATGGTGCGTAAGGTATTGACAAACCCAAGTATAACATGCCAGCTGATCAATGTCGCGACCATACGCCAAGATTGTCAACTGCATTTCTACGCACTTGACCTCGTCAACTTATGGCTCTCAGGGCAATGAAAGAAAAAAGGCGTGACTTGCAAGATCAGCAATGTAGAGTTCGGCCAAATCGCTCGCCTAGAGCTGTGGTGAGGGGGGAATGCCTGAGTGAGAGGAATCTTGGCCCAGCCTCGCGTATCTCGGCCACGTTGAACATGGGTCGAGCCTGGATATTTACTGTACTGTAACAGTCAGCAGATTCTGCTGGTCCATTGGAAGGTGAAACAGGGAGGTTTTTTGGGCAAGGATTGATGTGGTTTAGCGGCTGATTCAGACGGACGGCGCTAACAGGATCTGGAAGGTGGACGCACTTGTGCTGACTCCTGTTTGGCGGGGTTAACCACTTGGTCGTATCACACCCTTTTCTGTCTCGTGGGTTTTAGGTTGATACGTTTTACGATCAACGAGTGTGTCAAGCTTTGGCTAAGCATGCACGACTGACCCACTGTGCTCCCTGGCGAATCTCCTTCCAATCTGCCAGCCTCCTCTTCACACCCCACATTTGGCACGTTCCGATCATAACGATGATCGATGGCGCTTCCTTCTCGATTCTCCGCGTGCAACCAGTCAATCATGCAACCACAGACGGACGTAATGGATTGGAGGGCCTATCCTGATCCTCGTATTGGTAAGTCCTTTGCAAGGCTCTCCTGACTACCTCGGAATTGGCGGGAAATTTTCTTTCCATCTTCTGGTTTATATCTCCCTCAGCAGGCTCTGGAACCAGCGAACATTCGTTTCATTTCTCTCCTCCGACACTGTCTTTCTTACACGGGCTGGCCCCTTTGTTCACTCGCTACGTCTTGCCAAGCAACACCGACGCTCTTTTCATTCCGCGACCATGAAGACTGGGTTTTCTGTTTTCCTTGCCGGATCTTTATTGTCCCTCCCTTCCACGTGGGCCGTGCCCCTTTTTTCCAACCAGTCAACCGTGCCATCAGCGGCGTCCTCGGTGTCGACTGCGTCGTCATCGGGGACGGTCGCGTCCAACACCGTCATCGCCGCGGCCACGACCAACTCGACGACCGCACTGGACCCGAATGCAGTGGATTGTCAAGTGGCCCTTCCCTCCAACGCACTCACCGCGGAAGGCCTCTCCACACCGTGGGAGCTTCTTCCACCTTGTTCACAGGCCGTCGGAACGCAGCAGTCATTCGCGGAGGCTGCCGTGATCGACTCGAGCGGCACCATCTCCATCTACCACCCGCTGATCATCGACCAAGGCAAGACCGCCGCGGTGGCCCCCGTTGTTCCGACCTTGGGTGCCGGAGCCAAAGTGGCCTTGTTCTTCGGCTTCAATGGCAACACTCTGACACTGGTGGACACCAACGGGCAAGATACCAATGCGTCGCCCACCCTCGCGGCCATGAAATGTGTCAATGGACTGCCGGGGGCCGCCGGTGACGTTTTCGGCCAGGTCAGTTGGTGCAACACCGACGCATTTTGGCAGGCCGCCAATGCCGCCGTCGCCAACGGCCAAACCTCAGTGCCTGCTCTGGGCATCGACACCAATGGCAACCAGTGCTTGTCCAGTCGCTCCTTTGAAATCATCGACCAGGACCAATCGGACAATTTGCCGACCAAATACCTGCTGCTGCCCGACGGCAGTACCATTCAATTCACCGCGGCCAACCAGAAACAGTTCCCTGACGCCACCGAGATCGACAACGCCTCTGACGAAGCGTTGATCGCCGACTTTGTCGACCCGGTCATCGGCTGCGTGCCGTTCAAGGTGGCCAGTCTCGACGACCCCGGGTCCCTCGTCTCGTCCCTGGCCACTCAGGAACTTCAAGCGCTCCTGTATCAACAAGAGCCAATCGCTCTGGTGCCGCTCAACGACCCGGACACGCTGTTGACCTCCAATGGCGACATGAGTTCCGGCAAGACCAACGCCTACCGCACCGGTGTCAACATGCCGCTCCTGGGAACCGGCCCCAAGACGGATAACGGCTCAGGGACGGATTACTGCAACAACATGATCGCCGTCCAGCCTCCTTTCCTGGCCGGATTCCAGCAACAACTCACCGCGGCCGCCACCCCCGATGCCGGCATGGGCAACAATCTCTTTACCTTCCTCTGCAACCGTTTCTTGCAGTCCATCACCAACCTCAACTGTCCCAACAAAAACATCCCGGTCGTCTGCCAGTTCGATGCCAATGGCGCCGCCACTGCCTGCACCATCACCGCTCTCAGCAGTACGGGAAACGGCACCACCGTGTCCGTGTCCGCGGCTGGGACCGGCACGGCTGTCAAGTCTGCTGGCTTGTCCACCGCCAGCGACCTGGCCCCGTCGTCTGCCTTTTCGTTCATAGCGACGAGCTCCCACCACCGTGGAGACGGCTCGGCCTTCTCTAACCCCATCACCACGACCGCTAGTAGTCATAACGTTGCTCCGACCGTGACTACTACCAATTCTAACGGCCATATCCTGGCCCCAACCTTGACCACCAATTCTAGCAGCCGTACCCTGCCGACCTCATTCCCATCCAGCTCCGGCTTCACCTCCATCCCTGTCCACATTGGCGGTAATGCTTCCTCAACCACCTTCGCTGCTACTAACACCACCACCGCCGCCCTCAGTCTCGGTACAGGCCCCAGTGCCACCATGCCGCCGCCTATATCGCAATTCAGTGCTGTGCCGACATCGGCCGTGGCGGCTATCTGCACGAGTACCGTCGACGTGCGCAACTGCTGGTCTGCGGCGGGTTGGCAACTCTGTCGGCTCGGCTCGGTTCCGACGTCTGGGTTTGGGGGTTGGTTTTAGTAGGTAGAAGAGGAACAGGAACTGAAAGAGGGAGGACAGTGCAGCTTCCCTTTCCGGCTCATCTTCATCACTTTTGTATTATTTTATCCATTAAAACACTATCCAATGATAGCTGGAATCAATCGACCAGATCTGGCGATTGTACCTGAATTGAGCTTTGCCGGACATGGTTGTTCCTGCCCACTTGCAGAATTGCCATAAACTTGTTGTGAGCGAGGAGCAGTAAATCGAGCGCATCCACCCGTTGATCAACCGAGATAAAAGTCACGACCAAGACCCGGAAATTTCAAGGACCGAAGCGAATGTAGCCTTGTAAGTTTGATTGATTGATTGATTTCCTCCATTCTTGCAATGTTGCCTTGTATCTCTGTCCAAGAGAGTCACATGACTGACCTCGGGATCATTAGCCCTTGATTTCCGTCTGTTTGAGATTGTTTTTGTACTTGATTCATTCAGAGAGGACCACACAAGGTCGAAAGCGCTCTTCAGAAGGACAGCGGGGATAAGGCCATTTGACACTGCCTCAGCAGCCTATATCGGCGCCTGCTAGCGGCTAGTAGACCTTTGGTTGTTGCTGGCCCTGCTACACTTTAGGCTTGGGATGAGTTGTTGGCGCCTACAAAGGACCAACACCTACGGTGGTGAGGCAGAGTCTTGACGGATGACGTTCGGCGGGCTATACTATGCTAGGAATAACACCCAGCAGTTTGTGCGCCGATTTTGGTGGAATAGGTCGGAGCCGCTCCAAATAAAGTCGGCGCCGAGATGTCGGCGGTTCAGACGACTCCTCACCCTCTATGCAACAAAACTGACAATTCTGGGCATGTTCCAATTAGGCCCTTGGACATGCCACTTTGCAAACCACTGGGGACGCCAGTTAATTGCAAAGTGCAGACTCGTTAAACAGCTACATACTTAAACTCCAAATATGGAAGATTTTATCCGATATTTCAGGAATGCGGCGGGAATAGGACTTATTGGCCTGTTCTTTATACGGATCATGTCAATCGGCATGAGAGGCCGGAAAGCTCCCCCAGGTCATCTCCCGGGCGACAATCGGCTTCCTCCCTAGCAGGCTAACGTTCCGTACGATAGGACCTCCCACACTTCCTATTATTGGGAATCTCCATCAGATTCCTCGGAAGGATATTCATTTGCAATACCAAAAGTGGGGGAAGGAATGTAGGCTGAAAAACCCTCACGCCAGAAGCTGGAGACCTGATCAACCGACCTTTTAGATGGGCCAATATTTTCGCTGAAGCTGGGCAGTCAGGATGTTATCGTTCTGACCAGTGGCGAGATGATTAAACGACTGGTCGACAAGCGGAGCGCAAACTATGCCGATCGGCCCAGTCTGTATATGCAGGATATTTGGGAACAATCTCGAATTATCATGCGAGGATATGACGACCTCTGGAAAGTGGAACGAAAGATCTATCATCAATTTCTCAACATCACCAAGGCAAACAGATATATCCCCTACCAGAATCTGGAAACCAAACAGCTCTGCTTCGACTTACTCCACATGCCGGAACAGTTCGAGGCGCTCATCACGAGAGCGACGCTCAGCATTGCCACGAGCATGGCATATGGATTTCGGGTGCCAAACACGGAGAATGATGTCATGAAAGAGCTTCTTCACAACACACATGGATTCTTTGTGATGGTCCATCGCAGCAAGCTGTTGGATTGGTATCCTCAGCTCAGAACAATCGTACGATGGCTCCCGTCATTTATATATCCCATGGCACGACATGCCAAAGAGATCTTTCGGCGCGAGAGCGCTCAATTTCATGAGCTTTTCCACCAGGCCAGATCTAGAATGAATTCAGACAATTCCCTTCCAAGTAAGGCTCAGAGAGCATCGACAGGACAGGACAAACTGACAATTTTTCCCATCTAGGCTTTGCCGCAGACATCGTCAGAGCCCAGGAATCATGGAAGGGAACACTGAACGGAGCCCTGCTCACAGACCACGCCGCTTCTTATATTGCGGGTATTGCGATGGAAGGAGGGGCCGATACTCAGAGCAATACTTTGGCTGGATTTATCAAAGTATGGATCACGTCCGTTGACGTGAGCTGTGGTGATATTATCGGGCTGACTTTTTCCTCTAGGCCATGGTTCTTTTTCCGGGCGCTCAACGCCAGGCCCATATGGAGCTTGATGCGGTGGTCGGTCATGACCGCCTTCCAGAGCCGGATGATTTCGACTCACTGCCATACATACGCCAGATCATGAAAGAGAGTTTGAGATGTAGGCCGCATTTCTCTACCGATGTTTTGCACGACTGATCAGTTAATTCTTGCAGGGTTGCCGACCGCCATCGGAGGAGCAATTCCTCATGCCGCGCGGGAACAAGATGACATTGATGGTTACATTATCCCCGCCGGTGCCACCGTTGTGCTCGCTGTGTGGGCGGCCAATAATGATCCCAACCTCTTTCCAGAACCTCGAGTTTTCAATCCATCCCGGCAGAATGCATCGCTCTCTCTCGGGGAAGCGGCTGCAGCCAGTGACTTCCATGACCGTGATCAATGGACGTTCGGTGCCGGGAGACGCATTTGTCCGGGCATCCACGTTGCCGAGCGGAGTTTGTTTCTTGCCATGGCCAGGATTCTGTGGGCATTTGACATGAGCAAAGCGAAAGATCCGCAAGGCAATGAGATCGACATGGACCCGGACGAGGTGACACAATCCATAGCGGCGCGGCCGGTCCCGTTCCAGTAAGGAGAATGGCCGAACGAGGTTGATGAGACACTGACCAAAACAGGTGTACCATCACTCCACGAAGTCCGAAACATGCAGAAATAGTGCAGATGGCATGGTCGGAGGCACAGCAAATATTGGGCGAGGCTGGAAATTACAAAATGAATGTTCTATAGTTAGGGACTGTCTTGGGTGTTGAAGTAGTCAGCTCAGATGCACCGACCACGAAAGTCAATTTCATGAGTGCCCCGAGCCGTGCAATATTTTCAGTTCAATGTCTGGACTAGGAACGAATTGCATGCTTGTATCAGTCATCTCCAGCTATATAACACCTCGTTGCAGACTTAGGCCCCCGTCGCAAGGGATGGCCGTGCCCTGAATGAAGGATGCTTTTGAACTCGACAGAAAAGCCAACAACAGCCCGATATCCTCCGGTCGCCCCAATCTCCTCACTGGAGTGATCGCGGCCAGTTTCTGTGGTGCTTCCTTGGGGCTTGTCTGCCGGAATAACTCGGTGTCTATCATTCCCGGGCACACGACGTTGATTCGGATCCCATGGGGTCCATAGTCCTGCGCATCAGTCTTTGCGAAGCCGATAATGGACGCTTTGGAGGCCGAGTATGTGGACATCCCGCTGGACGCATTGAGTCCAGCTAAAGATGACACGGAGGTAATGCTTCCGCGGATATTAGAATAACCGGGAAGAGGATCCTGGCGCATCATCTGTTTTATTTGAGCTCGTTGGCACAGCCATGTCTTTGCCTTGTTAGTATCAATCCCTGGCAAATCAGTGAAGCTTACGCCATATTCATTCACTCCCACCACACGATCATATGTCGAGACGTCGACCTCTGTATGCGGCGTCCGTGATGGGACCACGCCAGCGACGTTCAATGCGTAATCAACTCTTCCAAAAGCCTTTACACAGTCCTCAATCATTCTTTGGACATCTTCCTCGATGGAAATATCGCCCTGATGCACCTTGATGACAATCTCAGGGTACGTCGAACATAGCTGTCCTCGGGTCACTTCCAATCCCTCCAGGTTACGATCAACGAGAAAAAGCTTCGCACAGCCTTCCTGCGCAAAGACTGAAGCGGTTCCTTTCCCGATGCCTAGTCATGTGAGAATTTGTTTGGCAGGTCACAATTCATGGGTTGATTTACCTGATGCTGCGCCCGTGATCAAGGCGACGCCCGAAAGGTTGAACGACATGTTGCCAGATATGCTCTCGAAGTCTTTTGCTCCAGCGTTCTGCAATATGTTGCGGCGGGGGGCGGTTCTCGGCAGCTTTTGGCCGGCATCGCACGGCGCCGAAAAATCAGGACGTTGCCTGCCGAAGATCCGAACCACGTCAGCAACCATTGTGTCAACACCGTTGAGTTGGGGTAAGTGATCATCCTTTGAATGTCGAATATGGCCTCAGAGGCAGAAAAACACACAATGCCACAATTCCAGGGTGTTGCTTTGGTCACGGGAGCCGCTTCTGGTAAGCTGGCAGTGACATTAACGGGGAGGAGAAGAGCGATACTGACACGCTAATAGGGATTGGAGCGGCTGTTGCTTTGGCATTGGTTCGCGCGAACTGTACTCGCTTGATTCTCGCAGACATCTCCCTGACAAGACTGTCTGATGTTGTCAAGGCTTGCCATGCGGCAGCGACAGAGGAGATCCAGGTCCTGCCGCTTCATTGCGATGTGAGAGATCCTCCATCGGTGGATTTGATGGTTGAAGAGGGTGTTAGGAGATTTGGGGAGGTCCACTACTGTGTGAACTGCGCTGGCATTCTTCCAGCCCAGAAACTCAGCACCGAAACTTCATTTCGCGAATTCAGGGAGGCTATCGAAGTAAACCAGAGAGGGGTATGTCATCAACCGTGAAGAACCAATCATGCTGATGACTCGTTAGATCTGGCTTTCTATGCGTGCAGAACTTCGGCAGATGATGAGGCAGAAACAGGATCCTCAGCAGCAAGAGTCCATCAAAAGCAGTATCGTCAACGTTTCATCAAATCATGGCCTAGGAGCCGAGTCTGGTTTCTCGAGCTATGCCGCAGCGAGTCACGGTATTTTGGGTATGACTCGAAGCACGGCGATGGATTATATCCACTCTGGAATTCGGATCAACTGCGTTCACCCTGGCCCGACGGATACTCCTGGTCTCGACGCGAGCGGGTCAAAGGAAAAGTATATAGAAAATGTGCCTCTCAAGAGAGTCAACACTCCTGATGAGGTAGCAGCCGCCATCGTCTTTCTGCTCTCTCCTGGGGCTTCGGGCATCAACGGAGTGGCGTTGCCAGTGGATTCAGGATGGTCGCTCTGCCATCGCTGAGCCGAAGCGGGAGGAGTCAGACTAGACGTCGTTCGGAAAGTTGCAGATACTCACACCAAATATGAAGCAAACAAGATGACTTTGTTAGTTCATTTTAAGAGGTAACCTACGGTAGTGTTGTAGGTGCCAGAGGCAAACGGTCACGTCTGGCTCCCTCGACCCGTCGCGCCCTGACAGGCGGTGAAATGTAGACGGGCTTGCCGGGCAGCCGATTAACCTCGGCACCGAATCATCCAAAAAATCTAGTCGCATACAATCAACTGTCTCAGGAGCTTTGATATCGCCCCAGACTGGAGAACATGTGATCATCATCGAATGTGTGATTTTGTTTCTATCGCACGTTTGTCATCAATCGAAGCCGCTATTCAAAGGAGAAACATGGACAAGGTCAAGAAGCAATACACAACAGACGTCTTGCGACGCCCGGGAATGACATTTGCCGTTGACATTGCTGATCCCAAGGAACGCGTTCAAGCCTATCTAGACTCCTACAAGGGTGAGCCTAAACACGAGGTTCGTTCCACATCTTTCAACTTGAAGACGGGTTCCAACGTGAGATGATCAGGGATTTGACGAGGCTCTCATGACACAACATCTTCAACTTGTCAGCTCAACGGGACCACCCAAGGTGACGTCTGTTTTCGAACTGGAAGTGACACCTGCTTTTGGCAATCGCATGGGCAACATGCATGGAGGTGCTATCGCCTTGGTCTACGACATGTGCACGACGATGACCGTTGCTCCGTTGTCAAGAGAGGACTTTTGGTGGTTTGGTGGTGTCTCAAGGGTGCTCAGTGTCACATATTTGCGGCCTGTGAAGGTGGGCATGTGCATCAGGATCGAATGCGAAGTGCTCCAAATGGGAACAAGATTAGGTGCGCCGCATCCGTTAGTTTGTTATGAGTGCTTATCCTAACGACCCTCTCACACAGCGACTATTCGAGGGATGATGAAAGACAAGGCTTCGGGAAATCTCCTCTCCGTCGCAGAGCACAATAAAGCAAGCATTACGTTTCATGACCAACCCAAAATCTGATACGGGGTGCTAGAGCACCATGCAGGTGCCCATTTTCCAGTTGGCTGCATAGAGACGAAATTCAACAACCTCATAGATGGAGAGACTCTCAAGCATACATCCTGATACAACCATGCACCTTTTACCTATCGCAAGCCCCAAATTGGCCCGCTTCGAGCCCGATCCAAGCTGGACAATTCACAGTTTTGGAGGCTGCAGTTTGATCAGGCCGCCCACTGCCACATTGTAATCACGCCCTCGTCTCCATCCGAGCCATTGCTCCAAGACCTTCTCGCCTCCCTGTCCGGGAAACATGCCCTGACCAGTCCAACCTTCTCCATCGACGCCCGAGTCTTGTAAATGAAGAGCTTGTTGACCGCTTCCATCGTTTCGAGCTATTGCCAGAGCTCCGGAACTTTTCAGCGTCACAATCGGTCTCTGGACGTAATTGGACTGCTCCAATTCAGATTGCGTCAACACCGGTGTCACGCACGCATCTGTCCCGTCAAATATCGTTTCCCATTCTCGACGGTTCTTTGATTTGAAGATCTTGGTGAACAGGTCAAAGAGATACGGCCAGGTGGTCCGATCCTCCCTTGGACCAGGAAGATCTGCCGCTCTTAACGACAGTCCTTTGAGCAACTCCGAAAAGAATTGTAGTTCCAGGGCGCCCCTAACCATCGTTAGCGATGAAGCAGTTCCCGACTCCAAGACACTCTCACACAGCCACATGTTTGCCATCCGCGGTCTCGTATGTTTGGTAATATGGGCAGCCTCCGTCCAGGAGATTCGTCCCGCGCTCCCTATTCCATAATGGAGTCTTCAGCGCCAGGCGAGGGGATGTTGCCAGAAAGGCACTCCCGTCGACCATGTTGGCCTCTACAATTTGTCCCTCTCCTGAATGAGCTCGTTTCAGCAAGGCCAAGACGATCCCCAGAAAGGCGGCGGCTCCTCCTCCCGCAAAGTCCCCCATCAGATTTCCCGGAGGAGTGGGCCTGTCGCCTTGTCGGCCCAACATCGATAGGACCCCTGAGACGGCGATGTAGTTGATATCATGGCCTGCCATATGGGAGTATTTTCCATCGCGGCGAAATCCGGTAATGCGAGCGACAATCAATTTTGGATGACGTCGAACCAGTTCTTGCGGATCTAGACCCAATTTTTCTAGCACTCCGGGGCGGAATGGATCAATGACAACATCTACCTCAACCATCAAAGCCTTTACGAGCGCGAGTCCTTCAGGGGTTTTGAGATCGACAGCGATTGATGCTTTTCTTCTCGTCAAGAGATCTGACGTCGCCGCAGGTGGTCTGGTAGAATGTGCATTGGAAACAGCACGGTCAACGCGGAGGACAGATGCGCCCCAGTCTGCACAAAGCAATCCGGCGAATGGCCCTAGATTCGTGTTCAGCGTGCTCCTTATTCCTTGGCTGCATCTCTCACCTGGAGCGAGGCCAGCAAACTCGAGGACTTTGATATTCGAAAGCGGTGGGGCCTGCATGGTCTGCCAAAGAGATCCAAATTTTAGAGATTTTCTTGCAACATTCCTGAAGATATCACGGCACTGAGTCAAGGTGGAAAGCCTTGCGGCACCCTCGGAAATTGTCTCGGCACTGGGGATTCTCCATTGCAGCTGGAAGCTAATTTACTGTAGGAGTGATGACAAGTAGGTAGGTTAGGCGATAGGAAGAGGCGGGGCTGACGGAACGACTTGATTGACCTCGGTGAATCCCTTTAGTCGACCCTCGGTGCCGGCCTTCTATATGGCAGGTATCAAGCTGTGCACACTTCATAGACGTCTCGCATGGAGATGTTGCTGTCTTTCCCACCGTCATGTGTCACCGCTTCGTGGAATCTGAAGCCTTCGCGCTCGACAAGAACGTTGAGATGGGTCAGATATTCTGGCGTCATGGCCCCGGCTTCACCACTGCTGACCCGGTTTCGGTATCAGTGACGCCGGACAGAGCGGCGGTGATGCGGAGGCCCTGCGGCCATAGTCCAGTGCGTGGGCTATGAAGAGACCAATTATGGCAAACTTTGTCCTTGAGTAGGGCGTCGTTGATGCCGGCGACAGATGATGCTCACTGCACCTCGCATCCGGGAAGAGGATCCTACCGAAGCGTCTGTCGAACCTCCGCGCGAAAGAACACTTTATTGGTCTGGGTCAAGGAGTAAGATGGCTTCCGTTCACATTGACGGAAAATAACATGGTCGCGAGTTGCCTGTCTCATTGTCCACGATGGGCTGGCTGCACACGTCGTCGATGCGAGACAACTTCTACAACGCACTTGTTGACAAAGGCGGCGACGGCTAGGCCCACCAGGGTGTCTGGCTTCCGCTTCAGGATCAACCATTCCTCGATCACGTCGCCGATGAGTATTCATTGGCAGCCTTCTTTGGTAGAGGCAGCGGTCGCTCTGCAAAGACCTGAGGAATGTCCCTTTAGCATATACAGTAATGTATTCATATTGCATTCCCCCAATCTCACACATTGGTGGATCACCTATGACGCTCCTGTGGCCAAGGTCACTTCCAGATAATCATTAAACATGGTTGGGTTTCCCTGTCTTCCAGACTGGACGTGGCGGGCCACCTGCCGCTGGGAGCCCAGGCGAGCTTTCCCATCCTGCCCACGGCAAAGGGACGAGATCGTGGCGATGACCAAGAAGCCCGCGCTTCAACAATGTCGGTGCCGCAGCAGTAGATACTAATCAATGCCATCACGGGGCATTGTCTTACCTATTATCTTTGACCGCTGCCAACAAGTCCCCCACAAGAAAACAGGGATTGTCAGGATATATCTTGACGGCCGCGGAAGGGTCATGCTATTGGGTATTGGTTAGCTTTGGCCAATGTATATGAACGAATCACTACTTCCCTGCTTACTTTAAGACGAACGATGGCGTGGTGGTGGTTATGGTTACATTTAATACTACGCCCTATCCCAGTAACTTCCAGTTGGAACGGTCCTGTATGGATCCAACAATCGGTTCCACAATGACCTCCGGGCAGAACCATTGGCAGGAGTGGAATGCTCACGACATAATCAAAGACCAGGAAAACCATATAGCTATCAGGTATAGGTCCATCTTTCAGAGCAATTTACGCTTCCACGTATCAGCATCTTCGACATCATTCGCCATACCCGCTTACTTACAGTAAAAGATCATACAACTCTACCGGTGGGTGTCAAATCGGCCTATCTTTCACAACCAAGTCCCGTGGCGGGGCTCCGAAATGGAAGACCGGAGGGTTCGACCTAGCCCTCCTACCTCTAGGGGGATATTCTGTGGTCATTATCAAGATCGAGGTCTCCGTCGCCTGTCTGGTGCCAATGGCGGTTGTCCATCGGGATCGCATTCTTCGTTACCGAGTCATCTCATACTGGCAGCCTAGCACTTTCTTGTTGCGGATCTCAGAAGGGGCTATCTCTGGACATCCCCGCTCTCCTCTCTTCGACTGACCTATCTGAATGAGCTCTCCCAGTAGAGGAGAGCGGATTTCCAGGTAGCTACAGTCAGCCAAACATATCACGTGACCTCCTCCAAAGTTTGATCAAGTCTTTTCGGCTCACCGGCGAACCTCGGTGTGTCAAATCGTCCGATGGGAGCCGAGTAGATCTTTGGCTTCTTATATAAAATTAGGTTTTCGAAGCTTGGCCATCTGCTATGTGCCATCATTTACGTTCCTGAAGCCGGTTGCTGATTAGTTGACATGGCTCACAACGGCGATGTAAAGGAGCTCATCCTCGCGGGTCTTGTTTGTTATACACTTGAGGCCTCTCTTTCCGGCGAACCGACTTTGGCTGCAAAGTGGGTCTCAACTCGCACACTCCGATTTGGAGAAACAGGAACTGGACATGCCGTCCGTCAGAGCCTTGGGGTCGACAAATCAAAGGTACCAGCCGGCTTTGAGGGATCCTGGAGAATTGAATACTACGAGCCGGACGGAAAGTTGGCGGTAACCGCATTTCTCTTGGAGATCGAGAAAAAGGACCAAGTATGTTTGCTCTTTCAGCGGCACAAATCAGTTTCCTCGAGACGCGTCTTGCTGATAGGGCACTCACTGGTAGATTTACTATGGGAAATGGGCGAGCCCTGACGGGACACCTCTGTTGGGGGGATTTGGCTTCGAGGAGGATGGTAAACTTTACATGAGATATGGGAATGAATGACGGCATCTCTCCATCTTGGCCTCAAAATCACGTCTCCAGAATTTACTGTTGTTGCTCACATGCTCCAATATTGCCTCGACAATTTCCAAAAGTGATTCTGATTTCTTCCACCGACTCTCTTTTACTCCCCTCAGGGAACTCTGAGCTACGGAGATGGGGACGAATAGAGGAACGGTTCCCCCAATTTCAATCATAACCAACATGCACCGTGTTTACTGCTCTTCCGCTTTCACCTGTAGCCGATGAGACGTACTCAGTAAAATGTCCTGCAAATCGTCCAGAAGCTCCCCTTGCTCGTAGTCGTCTTTTCCGATATCGGCATAGCCTTTGGGTGCGATGTCTCGAGGAAGGATCGCAAAGGAGCGCCCTAATACAATGTTCAGGACCATCTCACGTGTGGCGGTTTATCAAATCTTTCTGCATGCAGCACACTTACCATTGATGGTGGGGTCAGCAGCAATCTTGAGCCACGCCGCAGCCGCATCAGCCGCTTCGGCAAACACGATGCCTTTACTTTTGCAGTATTCTTGGACCGTCGGGCTCAGGATCGATGTGGCGACATACCTTCCAGAGACTCAGCTGATGGGAGTCCACTTTGATTCCGTGGGTTTCACTGCTTACCAAGGGCCAGTCAGGTTCATCCGAACACCATCGACCACGGTCGTCCTCCGAATGCATCTCATCAATGCACGGCATCCCCACTTGGAGGCCATATATTGAGGAGTTCCGGGCACATCAAGAAAGCCGACCAAGCTTGAGTTCACGATCAAACACCGGTCGCGACCAGCCTCCAGGGGATGCTTCATAAAGTAGTGGCGGGCCAGTTTCAGTGTATACATGACCCCCAGGAGATTGATGTTCACAATCTTCAGCTGGGGCTTGATCGGTTCGTCCGTATCTTGAGTGAAAATGACCGTCAACGCCGTCCAGGAATGGTCGTGATCTTACCTTCAATATTGAACAGCTCATCAGGACCACTGATTCCCGCATTGGCAATAACGATGTCAACGGTCTTGCTCGGTGAGTCATTTATGGCACGTTTGAACATCCGCAGCTGGTCATCCCACGACGTCACATCGCAAACGACGAACGCAACACTCCTGCCGTCACTGTCAGATTCCTGAAATAAGGGCGAGCAAACAAGAGTGGACAGACTCACCGACCGAGTTCGGCCTCTAGCTTTAAACCCTGTTCCTTATCCGTGTCGCCAAACGTCACGTAGGCCCTTGACCATACTATGAGAATGAGTATTCCCGAAAATCCAAGGGCCAAGTTACCCAGCCTTTGCGAACGCCCGTACGGCCTCCTCGCCCATGCCTTTGGCACCTGCGGTGTTCATCAGCGACTGTGCGTTTTTACTTTCTCGTTGTTGGTCGCTGGACTGGCTGGGTTGCATACCTCCAGTGACCACCACACTCTTCCCTTTGACTTTACTCAAGTCCACTTCCGATTCGCAATCAACGATCCCTTTTCGGTAGGCCGGATAAGACATTGTATCCCTTTGATGACTTTGAATCTTTTGTCTTGAGCTTTTATCTTTGGGGGTACAAAATTGATTGCACCGGCCAAACGCGTCCAGGAAGTAAAAAGGTATTTATTCCAGCGTCATCGGGTCACATGGGAAGGCGGGGAAATTTTCCCTGGCCCGCTATCCTTCGGTGCCGGTGGTTCAGGTTGTAGTATGGGCCTTCGGCCGTTCGGCTGGAAAGGTAACGCGGGGGAGGTCAGTTGTCGGTGAAAACCACGGTCAGATTTCTGGAGTTAAAACGCTCGATGTGATGTTGGCACGGAAACCCTTTTCGACGACGACCCTCGCACGACGGTATTGAGGCTCTATTCCTCCCTGATGACGACTATGGCTGTTCTTGCGCCGTCTCTCAGCATCCCTGAATCGTCATCCACTGTCTCTGTTTCTGTCATCGACTCAACCTCGAAGATTATCGCGAAGACGGGGCTTGTCGTGCAGCCGCACATCCCGGGACACGATGAGTTCAATTGTCCTTGCTTTTCCTTCCTGATTACACACCAAAGCACCGGTCAAAAGATTCTTTTCGATCTGGGGATTCGGAAAGATCCTGAGAATTTGTCGCCTGCCACACGGGCCTTTGCTTCTCATATGACCATCCTCTCGGAGCGAAACGTGGCAGAAATCCTCGGGGATGAAGCATCGGAAATTTCTGCCATCATTTGGTCGCACCATCACTTTGATCACATAGGAGACCCATCCAAATTCCCGTCCTCTACGGTCGTCGTTGTTGGAACGGGCTTCAAGGACGAGTTCTTACCTGGATATCCCGCTCGAGAAGATTCATGGATCCTGGAGAGCGACTATGCCGGCCGCGAGCTGCGGGAGATCGACTTGCACTCTACGGGCCTGAAGCTCGGGCAATATTCTGCCTTTGATTACTTTGGCGACGGATCATTTTATCTCTTGGACTGTCCTGGCCATACGATCGCTCATATGATGGCCCTTGCCCGAACGACTCCGACGACCTTTGTTCTCCTAGCAGCTGATTGCTGTCATCATGGAGGGGAATTCAGACCAACCCGATATAATCCTCTCCCTGATTCGATCGATCCGAATCCGATTGTCAACAGCAAAGCGTATCCACGGGGTGTCCCCTGTCCTGGGTCACTGTTCCTGGGAGTGCACCCCAAAGCCTCGCGTACTGAACCTTTCTACGAACTGGTCAACCCTCGGAACTCAGATACTGTTCGTGAGGCAACGAGGAGTCAACGAAAGCTGGATGAATTTGATGCAAGCGAGGATGTTCTTGTGCTTACAGCTCATGATTCCGATGCGGCTGATGTGATTGACTTGTATCCCAAGACGGTGGATGCATGGAAAAGTAAGGGATGGAAGGATAAACTTCGATGGGCCTTCCTCAAAGATTTTAAGGTTGAATAGTCGACCCAACTAGTTGACCCAGCCAGTAACCGACCAGTTGGCCAGGACCCCCAAGGACCCCCAGCCAGGACCCCCAAGGACCCCCAGCCAGGACCCAGTCAGTTGGCCTAGCCAGGACCCCGACCAGTTGACCCCCAGCCAGTTGACCCTGACAGGATCCGACCAGTTGACCCCTAGGCAGTTGACCCCGCCAGTCGAGTCTTAGAATAACAGGAGAGTACTGAATTGCCCTCGTCTTTGTATTATTGCACAGAGTTTGCGGTTCCATCACTCTGTTTAATACTCTTATGACGTCTCGTCCCTTTCAGACGACTTGTAGAGGCGGTGTCACATGACCACGTGACCTCCCGCAGACTGCCTCTTCCAAAGAACCAACCAGCCAACTGATCTTGCTTGTTTATCAATATCAGAGCAATGGCCTGAGGGCTTCTAGCATCTAACCTGTAGGTCAGGTGAATAGTACGTGATAGGACACTTCTATGACTGGAGGTTTTTTAATCTTGATATTAACGACCCAATAACCCTACATGGATGCTAACAGAGGCGAATTACCTCGTAAGTTCTATCAGATTCAATATTAAGGAATCAATGACCACTCTGGTTTTCATGAGACACCGAGACAGTTAAGCTTGTCCAGGTGACTGTGACTTTGACTTACAGCTTCATCCTTGCTGCATTGTCGGATGGGCAACAAACGTTTCGGAATATCGGAATCACCGTGTGGTAGTTCTAAGCACCGTCCAATGCCAAGGGAACAACTACCCTTCACCCCCTGATAGAGTCAATCCTTGCACGAGTTTTCCACCTCTCCACAGTTCAACAGTGAGCCTCCACAAGGAGTAGACTCTATGTTTCAGGTCAACTGGTTGCCCAGGAAACAGTGTTTCAGCCTGTTGTATCTCGCTCCTCAATTGTGTGTATATAAAGACCTCTAGATTCCATCAATATAAGGAGGACAGTTGACTCCTGATTTACACAATCTCGCAAACAGCTTTCTCCCTAGTCTATACATGCGTACCACGGTGTGTGTGCGCCAGTGGCTTGCAAAGACTTTTGGTATTCGGCAGAGTTCGAAAGTGTGACACTTCCACGACCAGTGAAGTGAGGAGTGCGGGTTGTGATAGACGGTGAACTGCATTGATTGACTCGAGACGTGAATGTACATACTAACCGTAGAATAGAGCAATTCGAGGAGTAATGAGAGACAAGTCTAATGGGATTTCTGTCCGTGGGAGAGCACAACAAGATCAGCAAGCCGCGAATCTAGACTCCGAAATGGGTGGGCAGGCCGCCAAAGACCAGGCTTAGGCCGAGATTGTCAGGACATCAGTTTTCTTGGTGAGTAGTGTTTCCGATTGCCCACGAAATTAACAAGCTTAATTGACAAACTGCTTCATCCACCCAATAATTTTGGCGTCTGTCTTTTCGCGCACGGCTGGATCAATCCATTGAGAACCCATTGCATATATATGGAGCTGACCCCATTCCGCCACGAGTTCATGTCGCACGTTTGCCTTCTGGCAGAGAGTAGCCAGGTCTCTGGAGTCTTGAAGGGCAAATTCAGCGGCGCCGACCAAAATGAGTAGCGGGTTGAGATCCTTGATGTCCTCGGGACGACAGAACAGCGGATTGACCTCTGGAGAGTTTCCGGAGCGGCCACGTAGCCACATGGAGGTCAACAATGGCACCAGAGAATTCGCCGTCACGAGGAAATCGCTCTCGACCAGTGGGTTGCCACCCTCGTATGATCGTAGAGACATGTCGATCCACGGTGATATCAACACACTCGCTGCCGGTTGCGGCAGGCCTCTGCGCAGAAGCTCCACGCCACTCAGCAAAGCCAGCCCTCCTTGAAAAAACAATGAGCGAGAGATAAATAGATCAAGGTGTAAGAAGACAGACCTCCAGCCGAGTCGCCCATGAAGACGATGCGTGTAACAGGAACACCTTGGTCCAGTAGATACTGGTACGCCTTCAAGAATGCGTCTCGTTGTGCGGGATGTGGTGCTTCCGTGCTCAACGCTGGGTACATGAGCTCTTGGAGACTGGAGCGACGTGTGGACACTCACGATACTCTACGGTGAGGAAGGAGAGATCTAAGCCGGCTCTGGCAGCGACTCGAATCCACCTCTCCATGTAATTCAAGTACATCCTGGCCTCACCGCGAGCGTAGCCGCCTCCATGCGCATATATTGCCACGCAGGCATGATTTTCTGACGAATCAAGGGACAATTCCTTGACGGATTTTGAGCCCGGGACAATATAACCTGTCCAGCCTGACCCGACCCTCCTGGCTCTCCTCTCAGGGCAGGAAGTGACTGGGAGTCGGTGCACGAGATCTGGGAAATGTACCGAGGTTGAAGACAAGTACGCGCGTTGGAGTTGGATTCTCCATGACTGATACTGTGGAAAGTGTGGGAGAAGGATGCGCCGCAAGAGGATGAGGATTATCTGGACAATGAAGGCGTAACTGAAGCGGATTGTTCGAAGCGGATTCCTCAGCACCAACGTTAAAATGCGCGCCATGTCTGTGAGAGTCCTGGTGCATGTCAGTTGCTGAATTTGACGCCCATTCGAAGGTCACCCCACAGACGCTTCTGCCAAATCTCGGCATTGGTGACGTCGGCTGACTTCGGCTGACCCTTCAGCCAGGCTTGTGTCTCGGCCTCGGTGATGCCAATCGAAATTGTCAGCCGAACCGGTAAAGTACATCGGCGACGGTGCCGGAAATGAATGAGAATGCCTCACGGATTCAACAAGAGAGACTTTAAGTGTTTTCTATACCCAGGGCCTACTGTTTCTTCAAAATCGGGGGCTATTGATCCTCTAGTTGGCTTCAAAGATGTCTTTGCAGGACGTGTCACCGATCATTGAGCATACCATGAACGGCCATGTGAATGGCCATGTGAATGGCCATGTGAAAGACGGCGTTGACGACACCACCATTCTTGCCAATGAACATCAAACGAATGCTGCGTCCCGTGCGCAGACCGGCTACAAAATCAGAGAGAGTCCGATGGGCACGAAACGACCATTGAAGGTCATCTTTATGGGGATGGGGTGCAGTGGCATCAATTTTGCTTACCAGCTCGAAAGACAGCTCGAAAACGTCGAATTGGTGATATACGAAAAGAACGCCGACATTGGGGGGACGTGGCTGGAGAACAGATATCCTGGCTGTGCGTGCGACATCCCCAGTGTCTGTTACCAATTCAGCTGGCACCGTAAACCAGACTGGTCACACTATTACTCCGGGTCTAAAGAGATATACGATTACTTCAAGGGTGTCAGCACCAGCCATCACCTCGAACGATATGTCAAATTGAACCACAAAGTCACCCAGGCGGAATGGCTGGATCGAGAGGGACAATGGAAGGTCACCATCATGCGCAATGACGATCCGGCGGATACGTTTGTGGACTTTGGCGACTTCTTCCTCCATGGGGGTGGTGTTTTGAATAGCTGGAAATGGCCTGATATCAAAGGTCTCGACCATTTCCAGGGCCCGAGAGTGCATACCGCCCACTGGGATGAGAGCCTCGATCTCACCGGCAAAAGAGTCCTGATTGTGGGCGCTGGCAGCTCCAGCGTTCAGGTGGTCCCCACCATCATCAACCAAGTGGATCGGCTCTATGTCGTGGCACGCTCTCCGATCTGGATCACCGCTGGCTTTGCTCCCGCCTACGCTGGTCCCAACGGGGAGAACTTTGCGTATTCGGAGGAGACCAAACGACGTTTCCGAGAGGACCCCGCGTTCTACTTGGGCTACAGCAAGGCCATTGAGTCGGAGCTCAACGTACGATTCAAGTTAATTCTCAACGATACCCCAGAAGCACTCGCCGCGAAGGACTATTCGATCCAGGAGATGCGACGCAAGCTGGCGAGGAAGCCGGAGTTGATGGACAAATTGATTCCTTCCGACTATGGAGTGGGATGCCGACGCCCCACCCCTGGGAATGGATTCCTCGAAGCGCTCACACAGGACAAAACCACCGTTCTCACGGAGATGCTCCAAGAAATCACGCCCACCGGGTTCGTTGACTCGGACGGACAGCACCATGACGTGGACGTGATTGTCTGTGCCACCGGCTTTGACACGACATTCCGCCCTCAATTTCCCATCATTGCCAACGGGAGGAACCTGCAAGACGAGTATTCATCCTCGGACATCACCGGCTATCTCGGATTTTCGGCACCGGAAGTTCCCAACTATTTCATATTTATCGGTCCCTACGGGCCCCTGGGACATGGTTCTGTCGTGCCCATGGTCGAGGCCTACACCAATTACATTATTCAGGTCCTGCAGAAAGTCCAAGTCGAAGACATCAAAAAGCTCCAGGTCAAGCGAAAAGTGGCCGAAGACTTTACCCGACATGCCGACCTCTACCTCAAACGGACGGCCTGGTCCGGTCCGTGCAGCTCCTGGTTTAAGGCCGGGGACAAAAGCCGCAAGCCTGTCTTATGGCCCGGCTCTCGCATTCATTACCTCAGCATTCTCCAGAAGCCGAGATTTGAAGATTTTGATATTGAATATCTCTCGGAGAATACCTTTGGCTTTCTTGGAGACGGATTTGACCTACGCGAGTTCGATGGACGCGACTTGACATGGTATTACGGCTTGTTAGATGGCGAAGACAAGCAGCCAAAGACATTTCCACCTCCGGTGTATTGATAACGGTGGGTGTGGTAGCTGTGGGGTGGTGGCTGTGGTGTTGACGCTAGACTGATCCGAAGTGTCAAATTCGCAATACAGTATAAATAGTTTTGTTCTTCATATGTAGTCACACGTGTTTGCACTATACAGCGCTGGGGTTGAAGCCTGCATGCTCTTCGAGTTCTCTAGATTCCGTCACCCTGCTATAAACATAGCATAGCGGACAGGAAAGCCGTCAGAATTCAGAGTCAACTGTAACAATGTTCCTGAGACGGTCAGCTGAGGCAAGCAATGAACGTGAGGTCTGTGTTTAGCTACCATTCTGACGTCTAGTACACAAGACTCTACGCTTGCCTCCTCCAGCACCCAGGGATATGTACAGGTTGCCTCCAGCAGACAAAAGCTACGACTGAAACTCTTCAAACCCGGCAATGGTCGGCCCCAGCAATTCATTTAACCACTCAGGATTCCTTCCCATCATGGTCTCAGATGTATAGTCTCCGTCTGTCGCGGTAAACAAGTCATGCAAGGGAAAATCGGCGTTGGTGTTGACGTTAAACTCGTATTCGTCATCATTGTCTTGATGGTTTTCCGCTTCCCCGTGCATAAATGGATTCATCGAGGTCACGTCAAAATCGGCCTTCTCCGGCACTTCCAGCGACAGCGCCGTTCGAGCGACAATGACCTCAAACATGCGCAGGGTCCAGCGGCTGGTGTCCCAATACTCGGAGGTTGCGCGGAGGTAGGCCAGACCGTTATGAATGTGGGTCCGCGCCGTCAGTCTCTGCGAGCTCGTGCTGAATGGACTGAGCGCAATTTCGACGTGCATCGCCAATACCGTCGATGCGCACGTCGTCCTGCCCAAGAGTCAGGATTTCGAGGCATCATGGGGAGGAGATACTCACACGGATAGTGGACACGAACTGACCAGGTCATACAGCATAATCCGATCGATGATCGTATCCAGCTCTAGCATCGCATTCTGCTGCTTTTGGAGGGCCCGATGCATCAAGTGTTCCCCTCCTCCCGCGCGATACAGCTCTCTCAAGGTCCGATAGAGCACACATTCCAAGCGATAACTCATGGCTCTGAGCACCAATATCCAGAATGTCTCCACCGACCATTCCTCGACGGTTTCCGTGTGCATCTCCGGAGGCAGTCCTCGTTTCCACTGCGAGATTGTTCTCTCCAAGTCTTCACATGCCGACTTGGACGGCGTCACCCCGGGCAATTTAAAGATCTCGATGAATCGGGCACCTGGTTGTCTGCATCAGTCGCACGCCTGCTGGATCCTCCGGCAGCACCTACATATGAGCGCCAACTTTGTATTTTGAACCAGATACACCTTATGGAGCCGTGTGATGGCGGGGAGAAGGTCTCGTGCATCATCCATGTCGATCTCTTCTTCCCAGTCGTCGTCGGTCAGGACGGCCACGTCGCAATGACGATCATTCAATCCTCGAACGTTGGACACCCCTGACACCACCAGCAACACATCTCGGTTGTACAACACCCACCATATTCGCCGAAACAGTTTCGCCGTCGGACCGTCAAGCTGCTTGGCCACTTGTTTTCTGTGAAGCCCCATCTGCGTGGCCAAACGGACCGCGTTGATCAACCAGAATCGATAGTCCTTATCCAGACCGAAGGAAAAGTGTAACGCACTCAACAGCAAGGATCCTTGAAGGAGGTGGAGCTGCGATTTCTCCGTGCCCATATCATACAGCAGCTGCGCTTTCGAGAAGAACGTCCGCTGGGCAGCGAACCGATCCGAGTATCCCGCCTCCGACAACAATTCAGACGAGACATGCGAGGTGACATTGGCCAGAATACACTGCACCAGGAACGTCGAATACGTCCCCGTTCGGTAATCATGCACAAATTTCCTGCGGTCCAGGATTGGCGCATAGGGGTAGACGCGCTCGAAGTAGAGGCGGAAAAACTTTTCACTGCACCTCTTAGCATCTCCAGTCCGTCACGGCCGGGTGTCCTGGCCTACCACGTCGATCTTGACGGCAAATTAAAGGCGCCTCGTCTGCGTAACAACTCCTTGTTCGCGTTCTCGAAGGTCGACTTTCCCCGTTGCTCGGCCGAGTCCGGATCACGCAGGAGAATCCTCACCAACCTCTTTGGATGCTTCTGTCCAAACACTTCGCCCAAGATGGTGACCGAACTGACCCCGTCGTGGTATTCTAATACTTCTCGTCCTTGATCGAGCTGACCCACTCGCGTCGGGGAGGAAGTGTCGGTCCCCCATAGCGACATCTCTCGACATATTTCCAGTTGACTGTCCTCTTCGGGGACCGTGTGCCCATCCGAGTCTGCTCGCGTCGTCTGCTCGGCTTCATCTCCGGTCGTTGGTATGGCTATGGAGTGCGACTGTCGGACGCTCTCTCCGCGGTCGAGCGGAAAGGTCGGGACGTTTGTGGGCGCGAGCGGAACGGTGTTCTGTCGTGGTCAAGGCCGGCAAAGGAAAAGGAGAAATGACTGGTACCTCCATGACATCGGCATCCCCCGATGTTTCCGGATATGAAGGAGAGTTTTGAACGGACCCGGTGTATTCTCGCCGATTTCGAGCTTCATCTTGACCGGCGCGCTTGCGTTTGGACAACCTGCTACTGGTCGTCAGAACATTGCCTGGGAAGGTGGACGACGTCGCATCATGAACATACGCGGTCGACCTGTCTGGAATTGGAACTAATCCGCACTGACCCGTTCTCCCGGTTTTGATGCAGCGCGTGCAGGGCAAGCCCACGTGCCCGGCGTTACACCTCACCTTGCGCTCATGGCATGGGACGCATGCTCTCGATCTTCTCAGCACGTCTTGACTTGGGGAGCTGGAGCCGGCCATGTTTGACGTCGTGTATGTTGTGAAGAATTCCCACCGGAGACGCCTTCATGGCGGGTACGTTTAGAAAGCTGTCTCGCCTGCCAGCGGCGGGCGGAGGTACTGCGGGGTTGGACCTGCATGGATTGCGTGGGGAAACTGGGGACCCCGACGCTTAGCCGGCATTTGAACCCACCCATGACTAAGAAATCCGGTGCTTCTATCGCCTGTCCAAGCAGCTCCTGTTTGAAAGAATTCTTCATTCTTGCAGGCAGGACCCGGAGCTGAGCAAATATCGGATGAGGTGCTTGTCATCACCCAGGTCACCAATATCACTCTTGTCTGGGGGAGTTGGATCTTCCAATGCGATTATTCGGATCACTGTCACCGCCGCAGTAGCCGAGGTCTTTAAATCTCCTCGGCGCCGAACGAGAGTCGGCGGTGGACACTAGATACGCATTCGTGCCAATAAAAGGTCAACAGGGACCGACTGAGCGGCGTCATAAGTCCGAGGTGCGGGTCTGTACATGTTCAACATCAAGATCGTTCAGGAATCCACGCATGGCGCAGCAAGGGGATGTATTCTTCAAGCCCGACAAAATAGTGCAGATACCCACAAAAGACATATTGTCGTGGATCTTTGATGAACTTGGTTATGACCCTGAACGTCCGGTCCGTTCACATTCCACACACCAGCGGACGCTTAGATTGACCCTCCGACTTAGGTCTATATTGACGCCGCTGAACCCCATCTTGCACTCAATGCCCGAGAATGCAAAACCCTCATCCGTCGACTGATTGCGGGACTCCGAGCAACTCCCTTACGGCAGGGAGACTGTGTCTGCGTTCACTCGTTCAATAACGTCAGTCCGTTGCCTCTCTGTTGCCCAAAAAGCTCACGTTCGTGCCATCCCACAGATATATTATCCATGCCTCTTTTTGGCCGTCGTTGGTGCGGGATTGGTCTGGACTGGAACAAACCCGGGCTACACGCATCTCGAACTTGGTCACCATATCAAGACATCGAAGGCGAAGATGATCATCTCTGAGCCAGAACTCTACCACAACATCGCTGGTGCCGCCCAGTCTTGTGGGATTGGAGCGAGAGACGTGTGGATTTTCGACTGGCGCCACGATCAGCCGAGGATCGCAGGGGCTCCGTCTTGGAGGTCCCTTTTGCAGTACGGCGAGACGGACTGGGATCGCTTTGATACCTGGGCTGCCGCGCAAAGGACTGCCTGTCGACTGTATAGCTCAGGGACGACCGGTCTGCCCAAAGCGGCCTCCATTTCACATTACAACCTCGTGGCACAACATACGCTCGTTCACGAACAGGTGCACAAGCCATATGTGGTGGGCACCGCGAAGCTTCTCCCACTTTACTCGTCGCGCTCATGTCGTCTAGGTCAGTCGCATACTCTGTCTGCCATTTTTCCATGCCGCGATGGTGCCCATCGGCCACACCACTCCTCTTCGGTCCGGCCACGTTTCCTACGTGATGCGGAGGTTTGAACTGGAGGCCTTTCTGAGACACACCGAGATGTACAAGATCACAGAAGTCTTCTTGGTCCCTCCCATCATCGTGTCCATTGTTGCCTCACCCATTACCCGGAAGTACTCCCTCCGGAGCGTGCGTTGGGGCCTGATTGGTGGCGCGGCCCTGGACACGTCGTCGCAAACCGCGTTCAACTCGCTCATACATCCCGACGGAAGCATCAACATGTGTTGGGGTATGACCGAGTGCTGCTGTCTCGGTGCGGCCTATTACTGGCCGGAGAAAGACACCACCGGCAGCATTGGCCGCTTTCTGCCGAATCTCGAGATCAAGCAAGTTCTGTTCGCCCACCGGGATCGCCCACATTAACAGACCAATAGGCTCGTGGACGATCACGATCAGGAGATCCGCGCCTATCACACCCCAGGGGAAATATGGATCAGGGGTCCCACGGTCACCAGCGGCTATTTTGACAACCCCTCCGCCAATGACGCTTCATTCACCGCTGATTGGTTCCGTACCGGTGACATTGCTTACTGTGATGAGACAACAAAGAAGTGGTATATCGTGGATCGGAAAAAGGTCTCTCCTCCTGTGTCACACCCTGACGATTGTTCGGTAACATTCTCGTTAGGAACTCATCAAAGTCCGAGGATTCCAAGTTGCACCTCCCGAGTTGGAGGCTGTTTTGATGTCACATCCGCAGATTGTCGATGCTGCTGTGATCGGAGTGCCCGCTCAAGAACTTGTCGATGGCGAGGCCCCGAGAGCCTATGTCGTCCGGAAGCCTGGTCCGGACGGTGAGCAGCTGAAAGCGGCAGATGTAAAAGAGTATGTTGCAGAACGTTTGATCAAGTATAAGCGACTTGAAGGAGGGGTTATTTTTGTTGACAGCATTCCTAAGACGGCCAGCGGTAAGTTTTTGAAAAGAGAACTGCGCGAACGGGCGAGACGGGAAGTCATGACGGACCCCAAGTTGTGAGTTAGATCGTGCCTCTTCCCTACTACGCCAGGGTGGCATTTGCCAATCCAGTGTATTCGGCACGTCTCCTGCACCGGAACGATACTGTGCTTGAGCCTCTACGATAGAATTGCATCAATATTAGTAGATGAGCCGTCTTTGGTGTCTGCCTGGTTTTGATTTTTGGAGCACAAAGGTAGATCGTGGTAACTGAAATCCGTACAGAATCACGTCAAATATTGTAAGACTCGTGAGTCCTGATCACTCCAGGGAATCGTAGGTTGGATCAACCACTCAATTGTCCTTTGGAGAAGGAGGACTAACAAGGCATCTCAATAGCAAGCATATTGCCGTGAGGTTAGTCCTTACTGGGTGGCTGGCAGATATTTTACATCGGCACCGGCCACGAATGAAAATATATTCGTTGGTGAGGCATTGTTACTATTGGCTCATACGTCAGTCCCCAATGATATGTTCTCCGTCAGATGAACGATTACAGGTCCATTTATAATTGAAAGAACTCGCTGCACCTAACCTCTTGCCACGACTTCTCTAGCATAAAAGAAAGGCAAGGTTGACACCCCACGTCAAATCCACAAGTGTATTGGTCATGGGGGTAGAGACCTAAAGGTACATTCACCAACAAATTTGCCTGCGATGAAGTCGCTTTGTTGAAATCGGTCCGCCGGAGAGGTAGAGGAATAACCCGAGAAGAGCTTCAACCAGACAAACCGTGTATCTCTAAAATTGCATCAATGCTTGACAAGAGGGTGTGGTAGTTGTCGGCATCTGAATGTTGGTCGATAACGGCACTGCTTGGTCAAATTTGCGGCCGCTGATGTGCAGTACTACGGCTCCTCAACTGAAGCTCCTTGACTTATTGAGCCGATGAGCCGAGTCAGAGTCGGCTCAGTGGGTAATCCTGAGGTTTCCTCGGATTGGACGCTACGTCTCTGGTTATTTCCCGTCTCCGCTAGAGGTGTCCGTGACGGGATCACGAGGAGAGACTTTATGAGACCTGGAATTGTAGGGGGTCCAAGTCACCACATTGTTCCTGGAGGTTCTTGGCATGACATCCCCATAGAACTCACCATCAGAGCAGGCATGATCCCACGTCTTTTTCTCCTTTAAGTACCTTATGACATACGGCATGCTGGATATTTACGCACAGAGATTGCAAAAACGCCGTCAACACCAGTCGCTCGTGACGATTGCGACGACCACACCGCAAAGCAACAACCGGCCCTGACTTTCGTCTGCTTGGCAGACCTGGTCACAAGGTCTGCGACCTTGGAGGTGCTGAAAACACCAGAGAGGGCAATCAAGCACAGTCGCAGCAACGAGAGGCGGATTCATCCAGGTTAGACTCCGACGCCGGGACCCAGATGATGTTGGTGAACTGGGGCGAGCTTCATGACATTCTGTTCTCCTCGATTGGCCTCGAGCGAATCCAGGATTGTCTCCAGCGAGACACGACACGGGCCAACAATCACTGGTCAATGAACTACTCCTGGCTTCCATCAATTTTGTCGCTTTCTCGCATGTGACTACCGAGATTTTACAGATCAGTCCGTTCGACGGTCTCAGAGAGGGTCGGCGGGCGTTATACTTTGCCGCACGAGGACGCTGTTATATGCTTGAGGGCGTGAATAAAGGTGCACCCGCACTGGTGCAAGCAGCTCTGATCCTCAGTCACTGGCTCCTTATGGGAGCAGTAAGGAGGTCAGCATCTGGTGGATCCACCGCGACATGCCCAAATCGGGCATCTTTCAGACTCGGTGTTGCATTCCGGGAAGCGGGTTCTGTGTGGTGCTGCTTTGTGTGAGACGTGTCTCTGGCCGACAGATTAAACACGCATCCTCCTGGCAGATTGCCGCGAGGAAGCATTCCACCCACATTTTGTGGATAGTGGCGAAAAGACATGCAGGATACGCGCCTTTATTCGGCTCTGCCAATTAACGGACATTGTGTCTCGCGTGATGAGATTGAAACAACCGAACCCCGATGTCGGCTAGTGGCTGAACGCGGAAAAGGACATGCATCAGCTCTTGGAGCGTTGGATGAGCAGCTCGTGATCTGCGATTTGACTTTGACGACATCTGTGGGATGGAGGCATCCAGACTTGGTTCCAGTGGGATTGGATTGTTACATATGATCCAAATCCTTCATCTGACGACGGTCTCGGTGCTCTATGAGCAGTTTCTCCGCCGTGATCGGATTCCCGAAACGACACAATGGATGTTACCGCACTGGCCATGCACAAGGTCAAGGATGCCGTGTTAACATTGCCGCTGTTTGTGGGTCCTATTGAAGCACACGAAACTGAGGAACTCCCTTTGAGCTATCAGCTTGGATATTCTGCCCATTGCCATTCATCTCACCCAGATGACCACTGAGAAAGGCTATGGAGTGGCCACTTGGGGTACATGACGAGGGCTCTGCACTACACGTCTCAACGGATGAAAGCCACCAATGTCATCATTGAGAGGTACAGGTCACTACTGACGAACCACCCACTCTGGACCTCGCCGTAAGCCGAAAGCGCCTGCAGATGAATGAGAATGAATTTTGGTCAAATGCCCTCGAGATCAAAGTACGCTCGCAGATGACGTTCCATTGAGGTTAGCTCTGAAGGACTCTGCCGGCAAAGTTTCGCGATCCAAGTCTAATGATGTGAAGTTCTGTGGAACCATATGTATATTGCTTAGTCCGGTCAAAATCATGGAGAGGTTTCCAGTCCGCTGAGGAAGCTACTTTACAGGCAGGTCAGAGATGCAATTATAGTGAACTAGATGAGGGTGCCTGAGGGTCCCTGTCCGCCAAGGCGACAGCTATGTTTAGGCAGGGTGACGGGATCAAAGGGAGAAGAATAGATGCCATTGTGATGTCAAATCAGAACGGGTGTCAGGACGGGAAATCCCTGACAAGCATATGTTATGGGCTCCAAATCCTGTGAATCCTTGACAGGATTCTAGTCTTCCAAAGGACAGTGGAGCTTGTCCTGACAACGGGATGTCCGGCGAACCGCTTATATGCGCCGGGCTAGCGCCTCAGCCTTGTCTCCGCGGCTATAACCTCATCCTTACACGCGCAAGGACAAATGGAGCTACGCATGAAAAATGTGGCACTCGCTGCAACGGCTTAAACTTTATCAGTGATGACGAGCTGGAATCCACACATCAAGCGGGTTGTATTCAATTTTGTTTGGTTAGCAAACCACCTCTGTTGCGAGATCGCTCGGCCATCGAGGCTGGTCCACTCCATTCCCCCTGGTGCCAACGTTGTAACCCAATTGAACGGTCCCCGGGGGAAATTGAAGGACCGGCTTGGGGACACGCATTCTCAACCCGCCCAGGGCTTTCGACTGTCGCGTTTCGAAGAACTGGCGGTCGAAGATCTCCTGGGCGGTCATCATCTTGATATAACGAGGGATGGTGTAGTTCATGCTGTGAAAATGTCGGAAGACGGGCCGGCCGTTCCGCTCCCAGAGACGTTCCCAAACGTCTGGGGGGTATTCTCCCACCTCTTTAATCAGCCACCGATTGTAGTAGTTCAGGGCCGTGTCAATGAGGTAGGAGCCTCCGGATTCGGCCTGTTGCACCAGTGCCTGAAGCACTCCGCACGTTCCCGCGATCCCAGTGCAGTAGTCTGAGTTGGGGAAGACCGGCGTCACGGGTTCATCGTTTCCCATGGCCCGTCCAAAGCCCATGGACACCCCGGTGTGTGCGTCGCTAATGGGCTGCCACCCACTCCGGTGGGCCAATGGTCCCGCCCATCCGAAACAATTCTCGCGGACGTAAATAAAGCCTCTGCCACGGTCCTTGCCGATTTGAAAGACATCTTCATAGCCGACTCCGTATTTGTCGAGCACGCCGGGCCGGTATCCGTTGATGACCACGTCGGCCTGTGACAACAATTCACGCAGCTGTGACCGATCCCCTTTTTTTTTCAAGTCGAGAAAACAATTCCATTTCCCCCAATTCAGGTCTGGCTGTAGGCCGGAGAAATCTGCGAGGTCCGGTGCCGTGATTCTCATCACGCTCGCCCCGAGTTCTGCCAGACCCCTCCCAATGGCGGGACCGGCGATCACTCGCGTGAGGTCCACCACCTTGAGACCGGCCAGTGGACGCTGCACCGAGGTCAATGGCGCATCTGGCCACCAACCCGCTCGTTGAGAAGGGTCTGGCCGTGGGTGTATTTTGTATAGACCGATCTCCTGGTTCGCTCTCCCTTGAGCGCTCTCGGCATACCCCGCCGGTGACCAGCAAATGGTGGCTGCCTGCCGATATTCGTCTCCCAGCAGATGGTCCCATTCGGCAGCGTCCTTTTCCACCATTCTGGACGCAAACACCGCCCATGAATCTTCCTCGGTCTTGATCTCCGGTCTGTCCCACGGATATCCGAGCGCTTGGAGCGAGGGATCTGGATTGAGACTCCCATGCAGGTGGAAAAACCGTCCATCGCGACACTGGTAGATGTTTGTCACCGCCCGACGGTACAACGACGATGCCATTTGGTGACGGTCTCCATTGGGAAAATATTGGGCGTACTTGGTCGTCAGCCCACGGATCGGCGTCGGTTGCACTGGGCTGTTCTCTTCGGGGTCCACTTCGAGTAGGAGTGCGGACATGAAGAACAATTGAGCATGGTCCGTGTTGATGATGACCCTCTGGGGCGCGAGGCCGTATTTTCGGCCGAGGAGGACATTGATGAGGATGGCCTCCAACCCTTTCAAAGAAGCGACGCTTTCCGCAAATCGCCAATTGATTGGTATCCTTGGTTGGTTCTGGCCCACAAACTCGATATCGTCGAGGATATCCTTGCATTCACCTGGCAAATCCTGGTGATGAGGGTTGTTCAACAGGCCATGATGAAGCACTTTCTTGGTCTCTGCAGGGATCGAGTAATCGGAGACAGGGATCGAACCCATTGCCAGATCAGCCAAAGGTGCGTGAGGGAATGACTCATTACGAGGGTATTGCCTTTGTTATCCTGACACAGTCAGCACACCTGGGTTGGGCAAATCCGAATGAGTCGGCGCCGAAACCTCGGCTCGGCCGCCCCATTACCAAATATCAGACACCGACAGAGATGACAATGTATACTTTTCGGATGACAATGTATACTTTTCGGATGACATTGTACACTTTTCTCGGATGACATTGTCACGAAATTTCGCTAATCAGGTCAGACATATTCACCTACTTCCCACCCGTCCGTGATGCACAAAGTCAAAGATGATCAAATCACCATATTCTGTCACGATTCCTCTTGTCGACGTGAATTCATATGTCTTCTCCTCCGGAACGCCATCGTCGCGCCAGGCCCCTCAGTACTTTGACGCTGTGAGTCCCGCGAGGTGCTTTAGCCTCGCCGAGGCCGAGGGCTATGTCAAACAGGTTGCTCGAGGCTTGCAGTTATCCGGGCTCCAGGCGGGTGACCGGATTTTGCTCTATTCTAGTAATCGGCTGTTCTTCCCCATCGTGATTTGGGCGACGATCGCCGCCGGTTGCATCTTCACCGCGGCGTCACCGACCGCCTCCGTCGCCGGTAACACGGTCCTCATTTTGACTCATCCTGGTGCTGACATTGTCCACGTAGAACTCGAATACCAACTCCGAGACTCGGGCGCCAAACTGGTTCTCACCCACCCCGAGGGAGTGGACGTCGCCCTGAAGGCGGCTTCCCAGGCGAGCCTGCCCACGACTCAGGTCTATCTCTTTTGCGATCCGGATGAAACGATTTCGACATCTCCCGTCAAGCCATGGACCGACCTCTGGTCTGCACCCCACGACGCTGCTTCGTGGTCGTGGAAACGGATGAGCAGTCTGGAAGAACTGAGCGCAACGACGGCGGTCATCAACTACTCGAGTGGGTGGGTCAACCGGATCCCGGTCCCGATGGCATAGTAACGGACCAGTAGCACGACGGGTCTTCCCAAGGGGGTTGAAATCTCTCACTACAATCTCGTCGCCAACTCGACCCAATTTCTGTTCAAACGGGGCCTGGTGGCCGACACCCCTCAGGGTCGCGCCCGGAAGACACGGCTCGATCTCTCGGGCGAAAGGTGGCTGGCACCTCTACCGATGTACCACGCATATGTACGCCCTGATGGCCCTCTCCTTGGTCATTGACGCTCACTCCCACCAGGGCCAAACATATTATTCGATGAGTGCTGCCCGCCTGGGTGCCAAGGTTTTTATCATGTCCAAGTTCAACGTGTCTCAGTATTTGCTGTACTTGGACATCTATCGCATTACCTTTATGACCGGAGTTCCCGTCATCTTGACGATGCTGTGCAAACAGGACCGTCCGCATCGATTCAATCTCAAAGCTGTTGAAGTGGTCACGAGCGGCTCCGCACCCTTGGATCCTGCGCTGGCCCACATGGTCGAGGAGAAATACCTGCGCCCGGACGTGAAAGTCAAACAGGGGTGGGGCATGACGGAAACGACGTGTTCCGTGTCTGGGTTTTCCCCCGACGACGACGGCGACGGCCGATCGATTGGCTGGCTGAATCCCAATTGCTCTGCGAAAATCGTGCCCGTGGAAGACCGAGATTTCCAGCTGGCCTCCACTGAATATCCCGTCGGCGAACTCTGGGTGGCGGGACCGAACATCATGAAAGGCTACTGGCAGAAGCCGCAGGAAACCGCAGAGACCATTGTCCACGCCGACGGCCATCGGTGGCTTCGCACGGGTGATATTGGATACATCGACCCACAAGGTTGCATCTATATCGTTGATCGGTTGAAAGTCGGGTGCCCCATATCTTTGTCCAGAGTCGTCCTGACCCTCTCTAGGAATTGATCAAGGTCAAGGGGTTGCAAGTTGCTCCCGCCGAGTTGGAATTAGCCCTTCTCTCACATTCCGATGTCCTGGACGCGGCCGTCGTGGGAGCCAAAATGTCGTTCTGTCCTTTCCGACCGAAGTCTGCTTTTGCTGACATTTGACAGTGACGGCTTCGAGTATCCGAGGGCCTTTGTCGTGCGCAAACAGAACGTGGCCACGGCTGAAGAGCTTTTTGGATTCATCCAAGCGCGTTTTGCGCCCCACAAATGGCTGACTGGAGGCGTTTACTTTGTCGATTCCATCCCCAGAACGGGCAGTGGGAAGGTCATCCGACGGTCCTTGCCGTCCATGGAGGACAAACGGCGTGGGAAATTATGACCATCAATACGAGGACAGTGGACTCTTGATTTACACAATCTGCACCTCCTATAGACAGGCCGTGTTTTTATGAGCGCTTTGCCGAGGTGAAAACCTCGTGTGTGGGTTGAATCTATCAGGGCTGAAATAGCGGTTGTTCCCTTGGCAGTGGGCACAGCCACACGGTGATTCCGATAGTCCAACAACAACACTACCGTAGACACGATTTGATCAACCATCAACAGTCACTTCTATCCCAACACGTGGAAGGTCTCGGAATCAGCCTAAAGCCAAGAAACAGCGCTAATCATTGATTTGGGAATATAATGCCCCCAGCAATCAGTGAGATCATGGACTTAATTTGACGGGTAGAGACGCCAGCATTAGAATGAACCGGTGGCCATAGCTGAGCCTTTGGGTGTTAAACTTTGGAGGCAGGTCACGTGATACATGGCTGAACTGGAAATCCCTGGGAGGGCTTCTATCCCTCATGCATAGAAGCACTTGATCTCACCGTGGTGAGGCAACTACGGAAAGCAAAGGACAAACTGGTCACGGCAAAATCTGGCTGTGGCCAGAAATGTCTAATTCATAGTTAAACCAGCCCTGTGGCTGTTCCGTTTTATTGGCTGATAGGAGGTTGAGGACGTGGAAGGAACTCGTGTCGATTCATCTATGGAAGAGCCCATAAAGCAGGGTCTGGCCGCCTCAAACAGCCAAGGCTGCCGTCGTACTTTCAACTCTATTCTGAATGTATCAATCCAATTCACAGTATAGGCCTCATGCGACAATGTCATAATCTTCCTCGATGCAAAAACCTCGTCGGCAAGTCCACATGCCTCGCACGCAAGAACTCGGCCAGATTCTTGGCCAAAACATCATAACTCTTGGTGCAGCTCACGCCACGGTCAAGATGATCATGGAGGAGAAAGTGAACGGCTTTGATATTTGGCAGTTCGAATCGGTCCTGGGATGGCGGTCAGAAAATCCCGAATGAGATGTGGAAACTTACAATTTTATTCCCCGTATATTCGTCACCTAGTAACTGCTTGACGGTATCGACGGAGAGGAGCGTCCGGAGCCAGGCATATTCATCATCGCGCGTGACCCAGAAGCCGACGTTCGCATTGCTCCCTTTGTCTCCACTTCGGGCATGGACCAGCCAGCCCAACGGGCCCCGAATGGTGTCCCCGGTCAGGGCGACGGGGTGTGCGGTGCGCTCTTGTGACGGCTGCTGTGTCGGATATGTCGTGCTCTCCTTGCCGTCGGCGCGGGGAGGATCAATCTTGAACGTTCGACCATCGTCCAAGTGCACCACGTGGTGGATGTGGTCTTGCGGAAGGACGGTGACAAAATATTCAAAGATGGGCTTGGGAAAGGCCGTCCGAAGATCCAGGTGCCACGTCGCTCCCGGATAGGCCTGCATGATACAGTCCACCACCGGGCGGGCGAAGAGGGCCGGCTTCAGGTATTCCTGTTTCTGGGCCTGCGCCAAAATGCGGAATTCCACCGTGGCCGCATTTTGGTTCGACGGGTTCTCGGCCGCGGAGCCGACCAGACTGAAGTCGAGAAGCGAGAAATTGTGCCGCTGCGGTTTCAGAATGTGAATCACCTGTGCTTTGAGCATTTCTGATTTCTCGACAATATCCAGTCCGACGAGGAAATAGCGCAGCTCCGCCTGATATCCTCCCGGGGCGGTCAAGCCCACTTTGGTCGTCGGGGGAGGCGGCCGCGCTTTCACTCCCTTGACCGCCACGCGATCGGGTCCCATTTGGTCGAACCGGATCTCGTCGAGCACGGCGGTCACATCCGAGTTGAAATACCACGGCCCCTGGATTTCGTACAAGAGCTGACTGGTGCAGGTGTTGGGTGACACCAGTCCGCCGGTATTGCGTTGCTTGGTGATCACCACGCCGCCGTCCGACGCAATTTCGGCAATGGGAAACCCGATATCATGCCAACCTTTGGCATCGAGAGACTTGAATCCGGTGAAGTTGCCGCCACATACATACGTGGAGCATTCAATCAGATGCCCGGCGACAAAGGCGTTGGCCAGTTCATCCAAGTGGCGTCGCGTCCACCGGTGCCACCAGACAGCCGCACCGATGACGGGGGACGCATCGCTGACCCGTCCGCACACCACCAGGTCGGCTCCTTCTTCAAAGGCTTTGGCAATCCCCAGGCCACCGAGATAGGCATGGGCATAGATGGGATCAAATTTCCAATCCTGGAGGCGCTCGCCGGTGCAAATATTTCGGAATTCCACCCCCTTTTCCTGCGCGCTCGTGACCGTGCTCAGCACGCTATCTCCATCCACCCACGCCACTTTGAGCTTGATCCCGGAAACATCGAGAATTTTGACCACTTCTTGATACAGTCCGTGCGTATCAGACGCACCCGCGTTTACCGCCACCTTGATGCGGTACTGCGAGAGGTGCTTGAGGGCCGGACGAAGAGACTCGATGAACGTGCGCTCGTACGCACTTCCATTGCCTCCAGAGGACGACCTCAGCAAGTTTCATCCCGCCGGGAGAGGGACCTACCAGCTTTCAGCCGGGCTGCGGAAGTGGTCATGTTTGCTTCCGACATCCAGTCCCCGACAATTACATCCACAGGATCAAGGGGGAAGTTTTGAGCCAAATTCGCCAGTGCGAAGCGACGGTCACTGGCGGAACCAGACGCCCCTGCCGATGGTCAGTTGACATGGCGTCCGTCTGTCGGAGGGGCAACGTACCGGCGATCCTCAGTGCTCGATTTGTCTCTAAAGACATGGTCAAAAAGTATCGAAGGAATCTATGATCAATTCAGCAGAATTCCTGTCAAAGACAAGATCCATGTCAGATGCCGATTTAACCTGAAAGAGTATGACCTACCTAGCATTGATGAGCTTTGCAAAGGTCACGGGAGCACGTTTAAAGACTGAGCCGAAGGTGCTCGGCGGGAAACACGGTCGACTTACCGTTCCAACTCATCGGCTCCGGTTCGCTTATCTGGATTGAGTCGGCCAGTTGGACTGCAGTCACGTGCAGAGAAATAACGACGCGCACTCTGGAAATATTGAACCAAGCATCGATGAGATGGTTGACTGATTCCTCAGATGCTGCCTACGACCGTGTTGTAGGAGTGCGGAGGCCAAGCGCTTGAAGACTGCCTGAAATATGTCGTCAGATCGGTGAGAGCTGGCAGGGCCGCTCCATCCGCCGACGTCTGATGTATTTCTGCCAACCTGATCACCCATTACCAGTGAAAGTAGCTCTTCCTCTTCTCGATCAAATATCCAACCTCGCCCCACACGACCGGCCTTCCTGTCGTAAGCACGCTCGATCAGGTCCGACGCCAGTCTTGGCCTCGGAGCCGGGGTCAGGTGTTCGATCTCGGCAACATGAACGCATTCAAAAAGCAAGCGTTCTGTCCACCATCCGTCTCAGTCTGACGGCTGAATCATGGGTTACAAAGCCTTTGTCAAGGACAACGTCAATCTTTACACCATGAATGGCGTTTTTCAAACTGGAGGAGTCATCGGAGCTCTGATGTTGCCGTGGGTGGCCGATCATTGGGGAAGGAAGTGGTCACTCGCCATTGTCAGTGAGCTCCGACCCCCGTTTGACCTGTGTTCATCTCTCATCAGCCGGCCATGATGATTCTCATCTCTGGTGCCATCATGGCGGGAAGTACCCACGTCGCCGAATTCATCGTCTTTCGCTTTTTTGCCCTTGCCGGTGCTTGGATGTCCGCGGCCGCCTCACCGGTAAGAGACTCGTGCGACATGTTTTGGTTTATCCCACCATCTATTAGCTGATGATGAGCGAGCTGGTGCCCGCTCACCTTCGTGGAGGACTTGTCGAACTCCATGGAACCTTTTTTCAGATGGGGTATACCTTGTCCGCCTGGATCGGATTCGGGTGTTTCTTTTGGACGAATCACCGACAAGTATGGCGGCTCCCGGTCGCCATCCAATGTCTTTGGCCATTGATCCTCTGTCCGGATTACCCTTTTGCCCTGAAAGTCCGAGGTGAGTGGCCATGCTGATTATCGAGCGGACCTGACCGTCGCACCAGGTGGTTGGTCATGCAGGGCCGCCCGGAGCATTCTCGAGAAAGTGCACGCCCATTTGTCCCGGGGCAGGACCTCGCACATACCGAGCTCTATCAAATTCAACGACAAGTCGTCATCGATCGAGGGCTGGACTCCTCTTGGATCCAACTGTTCAAGAAACCGTCGTACCGAAAGCGGGCATTCCTGGGCATGGGAACGACGGGCGTCGTGCAGTTCGCTGGTGTCTTGGTCATCAACAGTAAACCCGTCCGTCTCCGTGTCGGACGTCTGATTCTAACCCACGCAGACTATGGACCGGTCATCTATGGCCTCCTGGGTTATAACCCCGAGAAGCGACTTCTTTTTCCCGCCATTTGGGTCACCTTTGGTTTCGGCCTTTTTCTCATCGCCCCGTTTCTGATCGATCTGTTTCCTCGGAACCGGCTCCTGAGCTTTGGGATGTTTGGCTGTGCCTGTACCTTGATCGTCGAAGCCGCGCTCATTGCTCGTTTCGTCCCTTCCCACCATTATCCCGCATTGAAAGCCGCCGTGGCCATGTTCTATATCTATCAACTGTTCTATGCCATTTGTTTGGATGGTTGGTCTCCCCGGAACTCTCTGTGGACTTTCCATTTACCCGGTGCTAGGAATTCAATTCACTTATCTCGGCGAATTCTTTCCCACCCACCTTCGCGCGAAAGGGATGTGTCTCGGAATTGCCACCATGTCTCTTATGAATATCATCTGGCTGCAGTCTGCCCCGACGGCGCTGAAGTGAGTCCTTGGACCGCCATCCACGGGCCTTTTTAACATGACACAAGGAACATTGGATGGAAATTTTTCCTGGTCTTTATCATCCTGAGTGTGATTGGAGGCGTTTTGATCATTATCTTTTGGCCGGACACGAGAAATATGCCTCTGGAGGAGATTAGTGCGATTTTCGGGGATGAAGACGAAGTCGCCATCCACCTGCATGAACTCGAGATCGACCCGGCGACTCATGCTGTCCGAGATCACCGTGCCGACTCAGAGATCATTTACACTGGCAAAGCTGACACCGCCGAACGATGACATGTCACACACGGGAAATCTACCGTGGACGTAAGAACTGGGGAACTCGACTTTACACCTGACAGCAGGAATTTACAATGGAAAAGTTTAACATTCGTCTGTATTGACTGACTTGAATCCATATTCGTCACGGCTGAAAGGTTAGGTGAGTTCTGTCCGCGACGGGACAGATATGTCAGGAGCATAATAGTTCAACGAATCTCTAGAAGATTGTCAGGAGCATAATAGTTCAACGAATCTCTAGAAGATTGTCAGGAGCAAATGGTTCCAACCGAATCTCTAGGTAGAAGATATCAGGAGCAAATGGTTCCAACCGAATCTCTAGGTAGAAGATGGTCAGGACATAATGGTTCCACCGAATCTCTAGGTAGAAGATGGTCAGGACATAATGGTTCCACCGAATCTCTAGGTAGAAGATGGCCAGGACATAATAGTTCCACCGAATCTCTAGGTAGAAGATGGCCAGGACATAATAGTTCCACGAATCTCTAGGTAGAAGATGGTCAGCCTCCATAAAGAGCATGATGAGACTATATTGGGTAAAGTGTTGCCTCGGGAACAGTGCTACAGCCTGTTGTCTCTAGATCCCAATCAGTTGATCCTGATTTCGACAATCAAACAAAAATATACTTTTCCGTCCTGCCAGCAGTCAACCAGATAGTCAATGCGGATGACCTCAACATGCTGGTGGGACGGTGTTTGCGCTCTCGGCACCGCATAATGCGTATCTTGCTGGGTACGTCTTCTGTTTCATGTCGAGAATTAGAAGAGGATATATACGCCCACTGGCAGTGGCATGGAAGGTCTGTCAAATTTTGAGGCAGGTCACGTGATATCTTGCCGACTTTCAGGAAATCAGCCACCTGGAAATCCCCTGCCCAATCAGTGCTAAGGAAATCAAGGATCAAGCTAGTTATGTGATCGCTGTCCGAGATCAGTCAATCGTAGCTCAATGTTCGGTACCCAATAACGCCGTGCTATAGGGACAAGCGAGCCGATCGGCGCCGACGGTGACCATCCTCTCATCCGAGAGCCTGCAGCCGAACGATTCAGTGTCAGGCCTAGTTATATAAGAGCCTCCAGTTTTATTCCACGCAATGTGGGGAAAGTCAAAATTGAGGCTTGGAAGAGGGCGACAACGTTCTGATTACATCAATATGACAGAAAAAGTAGGTCTCTGCCGTGCTGTTCTTCCCCAGATTGTTGACATCGCAGGCCGACGAGGCTTTCACGGAGAGCATCGCCACGCCTGCCGATCATGAAACGCAGCTCGTCGAGAAAATTGCCACCGATGCCACCGAGCACACTCGTGATCGAGGATGGAAAGTCCTGCTCGAGCCATATACCGTATGCTGTCACCCATATCGCCCGTTCGCTGACCGACGCTCGAAGCATGGATCACTGTGGGCGATATCCCTGACGCTCTTTGCCGGCTCCTGGGGGTTTTCCGTCCCCGCCGCGGTGTTGCTCTTCATCCAGGCTGATATTGGTCCGTGCTTCCCTGCCCGTGAAAGGATCCCACTCAATCCGGGTAGGTCACCCACACGACGTCTCGAGTTTCTTCTCCATTGTGTGGACCGTTGGTCTGACCGTCGGTTTCATGCTGGTGGGACATCTTTCTGATATCCTGGGACGACGCTGGATCATGATCAGTTTTAATGTTTTGGGTTTCATCGGGGGTTCGTATCGGTGTCGAATCACGAGTTTGGTGTAACCGATGACAGGCATCGTTTCCGGCACGGCCCATAACTTGACCACGCTGAATGGCGCAAACGCAAGTGAATCGGGGCGAGTTTTGCGCATCATTGACCATGCTTAGATTCTGATCGGCTTAGCCACCGGTGCACAATATACTCATATGGTCACCGCCACTGGTGAGATGTCCCGCGTCGATGGCGTTCGTCGTATGCTCATCATGTCCCAGAGGTATTGCAAAATCGGCATAAAACTCTCGGCATGGCGCTGGTGTGTATCATTGCCCTGCCGGCCACGGGCTGTGGAGCCTATATGGGTATGGTGTTTGCTTGATTCATGATTTTTCTAATCGGGGGTAGCACGAGCACTGGTGGAAACGGCCAGCTGGCGGTGGATCTACTACATCTACTGCATCATTGTCGGTACGGCGTGACTCGGCTGTTCCCCAACAACCCTGACCATTCTCCAGCCTGCGGGACCGCGCTTTTTGCCGTCTTCTACTTCCCGACCGAGGTGCCGTCGACCGTATCGTGGAGCACCAAACTCAAACGCGTCGACTATTTCGGCATCTTTTTGGGTTCGGCCGGCCTGGTCTGCTTTATCCTCGGGATTTCGTTGGGAAATAACCCCTATCCATGGAAATCCGGTACACCATCCATCCTTTGACTTTTGCGAGATTGCTCATCATGTCCAGCCAAGGTAATTTGCCTTTTGGTCATTGGTGCCTTGACCTTGGTCGGCTTTGTTCTCTACGGTAGGCGTGATCCCTCTCCCGCATCTCACGTCTGATGGCCCTAGAGGTCTACAGTCCGATGAGGGCGCAATTCTTCCTGACGAAACCGTTTCGGGATCTCCGAGGTTATACCGCCGTGACCATCTGCTCTTCCATTGGTGGCATTGCTTATACCAGTTTGAATATCATTTGGCCCACCCGTAAGGAATCTTCGCGTCCGATATCACCCTCTTGCTAAATGACCCTCAGAGGTGAATCAGTTGTACGGGACGAATCGGCCATGGCAAACCATCGCTTGGTACACCACCACCGTCGGCTTTGGTGTCTGGGGCGGCCTCGTCTTTCTTGGGCCTCTCTGGGGCAAGGTCGGTCACGTCAAGTGGCAACTGGTCATTTCCAACGTCTGGATGACTGCTTTCTCCGGCGCTCTGGCCCACTGTCGCTCCGATACGTTGAACTTTAGCCTGGCCTGCTCCTTTCTGGCCGCCCTTCCCGTTGGTTACATTGAAGAGCAAGGTGGTGCTCTGATCCAGCTCCTGGCTCCTGGCGATCATCAACTCGGTAGTGCATTTGGAACCATGTCTGGTGTCCGATTCTGTGTCGGCTCCATCGGTACCGCCATTTTTTTGGCCATCCTTCATGGTAAGCTCCATGACATTCCGGGACCGCGCCCATGAGCTGACGGCGTTCCAGGCACCATTCCGACCCAGCTTCAGAAACATGTCACATCCGCCGCCCTGGACAGCGGCCTGCCCGAGTCGTCTCTCCCCGATCTCTTTGCCGCCATTGGCCTGGGGACCGGAGACGCGCTCACCAAAGTACCTGGCATCACGCCCGCCATCATCTCCCGTGTTGGACCGGCCGTGACCGCCGCCTATGAGGTCTGCTACAGTTACGTCTATTATACTGCCTTGGCTTTTGGAATCGTTGCCATTGGGGCCGCCTTGATGCTTCGTCCGGTGGATTATCTCCTCACGGAACATGTCCCGAAGCGGATCGTGAAGAATGGAATCGGGGTTCTGAGTGCCAAAGAGACGGTCTAACAAAGGTTGGACAATCAAACATGAGCCTTGACCGGTTTTGCAATTAGGAGGATGTTTTGATGCAGTCATACAGTGAGAGGTTTGATGAAGAGGCGAGAAGGATAGCCAGGAGAGGAAGAGATGGCAGGAGAGGAAGAGATGGCAGGAGAGGAAGAGATGGCAGGAGAGGAAGAGATGGCAGGAGAGGAAGAGATGGCAGGAGAGGAAGAGATGGCAGGAGAGGGAAGATTTATCCAGGAGATGGAACGAGAGTTTAGTTAACCTCATTATGATCTGCTGCCACACCAATCGTGACTGTTGTGTGATTTGTCACCCTCCATGAAGAGCACGGACTACATGGGTCAACTGGTTGCCTGGGAAGAGTACGGAGGAGTTGACTCTTGATTTTCAGGATCTGACACATTGTTATGACGGTGGTGGTTGTAGTGCAGGGATATTCTGGGATATTCTGCTGTCGGTTGTTGGTCGGTATGCTGATCAAAGCGCTGGCCACGTTGTATGTGCTGGATGGAACTGTTGCAAGGCAAAGCTAGGACCACTTCTGGTGGTACTAATGAATACAGTGCTGTGTCAACAAACCCCGATTGATAGCCCTTGATTCCTCTCTCATGGTTTGACACAAGTCAATGCAGTTGGAACGATCCTCGGAGGGGTCAAGTCGGCCATTTCGCTGAACCAAATCCTTTGAGCTCTCGGCGCTTCCAATATTTGACAGCTGGTGTCATCTTGAACGTCAACTGCTGGTCCAAACCTCATATACATAGTTATCACAGTACCATGGAGGCTGACAGTCACCAAGTTGGGTGCACCGTCGTCTGACGGAACACGGACCGATTGGTCTGAGACTCCGGAGACCCCATTTCGACCCCACATTGTACTCGGCCCGAATCTCAGAATGTGAGGTAAATTTGGGCTGGCGCAGAGGAATGATAACGAGGGTATTCCTGACGCTTATTCGCCCATTAACTGCTCTCTTCCTCGGTACTCTTCAGCGGACAGTTTCTGGCTTCTTATCTGCTCGCTTGAACGGCCGATTCTAGCGTTTTCGAATTATGGCACGGGTAGAAATGCTGGTGTTAACTGTGGACAAATCAGGCGCGATGTTCCTTCCATGATGTCTATCTCAGGGAGGCCACGCTTGTACGCCTCATGAAATTGCTTTCCGTTCGGAGTTGCAGAAATGTGGGGCAGAATGACTCCGGACTATGGCTCCGGACTACCCCATGCGACCCCGCGACCCCGCGACCCCATGCGACCCATGCCGACACCCCAATCATTGACATTTGCCCCGTACATTTTCATGCACTGCTAAAGTGGTAGATCTAGATTGTCAGGACCCTTTGTGATGACCAGCCGATGTCGGTCAGGTCAAGAGGTTTATCTTGCTGGCTTGTCGAACCTGCTCAGGCGTAGAAGTGACTTTATGTCGCCGCCTCTACTCCCGAGCTGTTCCTCCACACCGCCCGTGTTGTAATATTGAGGACTCAGTGATCAACTCTAGGTGTGTATGGCGTCAACGGGTTTATCCCGAGCCGTCCCCCGGAGAGGTGCCAAACTCAATCGGCCAGATGCTGCTTCCTACCCCACCGAACATCCACTTTCATTGTAGAACCATTCCGGCGATACGATCCGAAATGCCGATGAAGTCGGCAAAGTGCTAAGTATCCGTGTTGTAGAGCGCTGGAAATCAAAGACATGCCATCGTCTCCGCCATACCCTCCATCCTGTCCGCATACCACCCCGTCCGCCATACCCTCCATCCTGCCCGCCATACCACCCGTCCGCCCACAATATGCTCCGCCCATACCTGATTCTTTTCTTCTTCGCCTTGGCCTATGGCTTATGGAGACTGCTGCGGATCGGTCGCCGAGACCCCCGCTTACCACCCGGACCTCCCACCGTGCCGATATTTGGAAATGCTCTCGAAATTCCGTTGACCGGCCTCGGTAAAAAGTCGGTGCAAGGTCTCCTTGATGAGCTTTTCTGACCCTATCAGATTCAACGAATGGGCCCAACAATATGGATCTATATATTCTTTGAAAGTCTTCAACGGCACCATGATCGTCCTGGCGGACCGCAAGGCCGTGTATCAACTGCTGGACAAAAAGGGAAGCATCTACTCTGATCGACCCGACATGCCTGTCCCTCTTTTTCTGGTTCGAGGATGCCACATGACATTCGAGGCCCAAACGGCCTCCTGGAGAGAAAAGCGCTCCGTCCTGACCAGGAACTTGAATCCCAAAACGCTAGACGAGAAACACTTTCGGGTTCAGGAGGCCGAGTAATACGACTCTCCCTCTTTTGTCGATGTCTGACGTGTGCTCTCAGGTCCATTGTCTTTATGAACAATCTTCTGGAACAACCTGACCGTGTCTTTGATTCCGCCCGCCTGTACGCCTCATCCGTGGCATCCATCATTGCCTGGGGTTTCCGCGCCAAGGACTTTGACTCTTTTTTCTACAAGGACTTTTATCACTTTGTCGATCAGGTCCGCCGGAGAATGCCTGGCGGATGCCCATACTGACCTCTCCAGTTCCTCCAAGCCATCGAACCCGGCGCGAACCCCCCGGTCGACGTGCTCCCTTTCCTGTGGTACTTGCCCGGCCAGTGGAAAACCAGAGCTCATCGCATTCGACACCTCGTCGACGACACCTGGAACCGGGCCCGGAAAATGGTGGATGATCGCCGCGCCCGAGGTGACATCCGAGATGCCGTCATTGACATGAAACTGGCCGAGTACGAGAAGGATGGCTGGCAATTGTCACAGCACGCATTTAACAACTTGTTTGGAGAGTTTCTCGAAGCCGGCGCTGATAGTGCGTTTCCTCTCCTGGCCTGGTCATCACTGACTCATTCAGCCACCGCCAACATGCTGCTGACCCTCATTCTGGCCTTTACGAAATATCCCGAAGTTCAGGTCAAAGCTCGCCAGGAGCTGGATGCCGTCTGTGGCACGGAGCGCACTCCACTGTTCTCCGACTTTGATCGTCTGCCATACATCAACTGCATCATTAAGGAAGCCCTGCGATGGCGGCCGACGTAAGCAAGCCGGGATGGTCTGAATCCGCTGACATTGATAGTTCCGACCTGGGTATTCCCCACAAACTGGCGAAAGGTGGGCAACTGCAATATTCCTGCAGATTACCTCCACTCTTGCTCCATCATTCACTGACCACATCCCAGATGACTGGTATGATGGAATGTTCCTGCCCAAAGGTAGCACCATTTGGCTCGCCGCTTGGGCAATTCATCAGAACGAGGACATCTACCCCGACCATGACCGATTCAATCCTGATCGATTTGTCAACCATCGCAAACTCGCCAATGAGTATGCTGTCGGATCAGATTGGGAGCACCGAGATAAGTCTCCTCTCTGATTCATCATCGAAGCTAACATTCGCATACATCATTTCGGGTATGGAGCCGGACGAAGAATGTGTCCGGGCATTCACCTGGCCGAGAGAAGCATGTGGCGCGTCTCGGCCAAACTGCTCTGGGCTTTTGAATTTGAAGAACTCCCTGATCATCCTTTGGATGTGAATGCATATACTTCCTCCAATTTGGTCAGGCCGGTTGAATACAAGGTCAAAGTCACTCCTCGCAGTCCCGAACATTTGGCTGTCATCAAGCGCGAACTCACGGGGGCACTGGAGTTTCTCAGTCAGTACGATTGAGGGTTGGGGCAGGAGGGCAAACCTGTACATATACTCATCGCCACGCTCCTGGGTGCTTGAAGCGTAGAGACTTGGATGCTAGATGCCAGAGTGTTAGCTGAACGCAGAGAAGCCTCCCCCTGATCGCCCATTGCTTGCCTGAGCCAACCGTCTGACAGATCACTGCCACAGGGTTGCTGTCAGGAAGTGGGCTCGCCAGAGGGCTATAAACGTATGCAATGAGTGCCATTGCCTATCTACAGGCGCAGGGCGACATCGACTTCCACCTCTGGGAAGCTCAGGTACGGGCATCCTGCGAGGCGTGTGCTATATACATGTGACCTTGTCACGAGGCTCCGTCTGACAGATCACTGCCACAGGGTTGCCTTTGGTGTCTGGACCTTGGGATACCTCCGGCATTCCTGGGGATATGGAGCTGCAAATTGGAGGAGAGGACAGCCAGGATGAGGTCGATAGATGTGCATATTTACAGCCTGATTGGAGCCAGATTGAGGGTGGTGGCTGGGAGAGGTCAAAATTGAGATTTGCCAATCAGTCACGTGATTGGTCACATGCCCGGTCACGTGATCAGATTGAGCAATGCCGGTAGCTAGCTAGCTGATCGAACTGGCTGAGGTCAACTGGCCGAGAATCAAATGGCTGGACAACTGGCTGGCATATCTGGATCACTGGGTGGTCTGGATATCTAGGGGGATGGTGGTCTGGATATCTGGACGACTGGGGGGATACCCGGGGGGATGGTGGTGGCTGGGACAGCTGGGTCAACTGGTCGGCATACTGGTCGGCATATCTGGACCTGGACAGCTGGACAACTGACTGGGTCAACTGACTTGGACAACTGCTCAACTGGTTCACTGGGTCAACTGGCCGAGGATGAAATGTCTGGGGATGAAATTTTGAAGACGAAATGTCCAAGGATGAAATGTCTGATTAAATGGCTGGACAACTGGTTCACTTTGTCAACTGGTTCACTGGGCCAACTGGTGCATTGGATCCTGGTTCGCTGGGTCAACTGGTCAATAACTGATCAATAACTGGGTCAACTGGTTCATTGGTGGCTCACTGGGTCAACACTGGGTCAACTGGTTCATTGTGTCAACTCCGGGTCAACTGACTGGGTCAACTGGCCGGCAACTAGGTCAACTAGCTATAGCTCTGGTTTATTGGGTGAACTGGGTGTCAACCAGCTATGAACTCACTATCAACTGGGGGTCCGCTAGCTGTCAACTTGATGGGTCAACTGGCTGCCAACTGGACATATCTGGCCAACTAGTCAACTGGTCAGCATATGAAGGGTCAACTGGTTCACTGGGCCAACTAACTGGGTCAACTGGTTCATTGATGGTTCACTGGATCAACTGGTTCATTGGTTCGCTGGGTCCTGGGTCGCTGGGTCAACTGGTTCGCTGGGTCAGCTGGTTGGGCCAAGTGGTAATGGTGCTGAGGATTGAATGGCTGGACAACTAGCTCAGGGTCAACTAGCTGGGTCAGCTGGTTCATTCTGTCAACTGGTTCGCTGGGTCAACTGTTCAGCATATGGGGGTCAACTGGTTCACTGCGTCAACTGGTCAGCTTAAGGGTCAACTGGCTGACGGTCAAATATACTAAATGGCTAGGTCAACTGGTCAGCTTAAGGGTCAACTGGCTGACGGTCAAATATACTAAATGGCTAGGTCAACGGGTCAG